>JGI994J12354_10000533_pt1 | contig 37851 bp, 31 predicted proteins | sample IntmicLarv3ML3BL_FD_12354 | JGI IMG/M metagenome (IMG submission 12354) | reverse complement strand
GCATGGCTTTGATCTGATCCAACATCATGAGATTGTAATGATTGATTGCGCCGTAATTCCCGCTTTGATGGATGCTCCACGGCGGGTCGGCCATGATGGTTCGGTATTTTTTGTCATTTAACACTGATTCCCCCTTTCAATTTCTGCGATGGCGCGCAGCAGCGGATAAACCTGCTGTGGTACCACGGCATTTCCTAAACATTTAATTCTGTCCACCCGATGGGAAACCCCATCAGCCACTCGACCCACGTCGGGTTCAGTTGGCCACTGCCGGTCTTTGTCTCCGGATACAGTTTTGCCAAACCCGACAGCCCCGCCCGGCTCTGACTGCCGTCCTTGTTCTGATGCCGGAAAGTGCCCGACGCAGTGATAACCGGATCGATCTTCATCTGATCTCTGGCATCGAACACCGTCGGCGTCGGCCACAACTGTACCGTACTGGGCAAATCGCTCTTTCGGCTGCCCATTCCTTTGTAATCCCGTGCCACCGGCGTCGGCCAGAGCCACATGGTTTGCTCGTCCACCTGTTCGCGTAGATTGCCGGGTCGTGTCCGGCCTTTCCGAAAGGTATTCGCGTGGCGGAGCAGGGCTTCCGGGGATCTTCTGGGCAGATGATCCATCGTGTTGGGTGCCGCCCAGATGTCCCACGATGAGACAGCGCATCCGCTGATGCGGGGCGTCGACGGCACAAGCCGGAAGTACAAACGCCCTTGTTTCGTAACCGGCGCTTTCCAGGTCAGATATCGTTTGGTCGAGCGCCATGCTGACGAAACCAGCAACATTTTCTCCAAGCACCCAAGAGGGCCGCAGTTCCCGGATAACTCTGAACATTTCCGGCCAGAGATAACGGTCATCCGCACTGCCTCGGCGCTTCCCGGCCTGACTGAACGGCTGGCAGGGGAATCCGCCGGAGATGAGGGTGACGGTATCTTGTCCTGTTTTTTCTTTGAAGCTTTCTTTGGTAACATCGCATATCTCCTTCCATTTTGGCACGTCCGGCCAATGTTTCGTTAATATTTTTGCGGGAAAATCAGCGTTGTCGCATTGCGCGACCATTTGAAACCCCGCCCGTTCCGCGGCCAAATCGATTCCGCCGATTCCGGTGAACAGACTCAGGTGTGTCAGTGAATTTTTCGTTGACATTCGCCTCCTTCTTTTGTTACATTTTTCTGCCTTTTGGCGGTGCCGGTTATACATGATCCGGCTTATGACGACAAGGAATTTTGACTTTTACTTTCAGAGCGATTCGACACCCTGTTTCAGGGGTGAGAGGGGCAATAAGGAACATATTTGTACGGTGTAGTCAATTTGAATATCATAAACATTATGAATTGTCGAGAAGGATTAAAATAATGTAAACATAGATTGATTCAAAAGTTTTTCTGAGATATAATGAGATCATAAATTTCTAAATGGGGGGTTGATGGGTATGGATGAAATGAAAACGTTTCGCGGCACGATTAAAGCGCAAGGCATGGAAATCACCGTGCTGTCAAAAGGTTTTGATGATGATTTTATCAGTCTGACGGATATTGCCCGATACAAAAACCCGCACGAACCTAAGGATGTGGTCGCCAATTGGATGCGGCTTCGCAACACGATAGAATATCTTGGCGTCTGGGAGCAGCTAAACAATCCGGATTTTAAAGGGGTCGAATTCGACGCCTTTTTGCGCGAAGCCGGTGCGAACGCGTTTACACTTTCACCGCAGCGTTGGATTGATGCGACCGGCGCAATTGGACTCAAGTCTCGTTCCGGCCGCGGTGGAGGTACTTTTGCGCACAAAGACATTGCTTTCAAATTCGCCGCCTGGGTTTCAGTTGAATTTGAACTGTATATCGTCAAAGACTATCAACGGTTAAAATCCGACGAGAACAGCCGGATTTCTTTGGAATGGAACGTAAAACGGATTTTATCAAAAGTGAATTACCGTATCCATACAGATGCCATCAAGGAAAACCTGATTCCCCCAACGCTTTCTGCAAAGCAAAAATCCTTTGTCTATGCCGATGAGGCGGACGTTTTAAACATGGCGCTTTTCGGTGTAACCGCTGCGGAATGGCGTAAAGGTAACCCGGACAAACAGGGAAATATCCGCGATTATGCAACCATCGAGCAATTGCTGGTTCTGGCTAATTTGGAAAACATAAATGCGCTGTATATCGGCAAAGGGATTTCGCAAAGTGAGCGCATTGCGGAACTCAACCGACTGGCGAGAGAACAGCTTTCCTCGATGATAAAAAACAGAAGTGTTGAGGGAATTAAAAAGCTGGAAGGAAAATAGTGTTATCCGATTATCTTTTTTGCCTCTTCTGAATCCGCCGCCATCAGCACCACTTTTCGATTTTGTGATGCCAGCCGTTCAATCTGCCTGCCTTTTGCGTCATGATCCGCGATATGCCACGGATCATCAAAACCAAACCCCAGTGTGATCAATTGTTTGTCCAGCACACCCATAGAAACCAGCGTATCACGGACAGCTTCAGCGCGATCCTGTGACAGTTGCAAGCAAAACTCCTTCCCGCCTGTGGCAGTTGTGCCGACCAGAAGGGCTTTGAATTCAGGATGTGCCATCATATATTCCGCTGCCGGTCGGAGGGCGACTTTGGCTGTGTCAGGGTCAACATATTTCGCTGTGTCCCCGATAAACCGTACCTGTTTTTCATCGAAGACCGTTATTTTGTCAGGATCAAAAGAGATCGCGGTTTCGGTCGGCAATGTAACCACTGAGATTTTGGGATACTGGGCCGGATCGGCGGCCTGTTGGGTGGGCGGCGTGCCGGACATTTCCATTGTTCCGCCGCCTTTTTCAATGATCGCCGTCCAGATATCGGCCAATTTCTGAACCTGTGCATGAGAAAGTGGTTCCTGCGGCGGCGCGACATCTCCCATCTGGCTCCATTTGATGGTGATGCCAAAAAAGTCGGGTAGCGCGCCGCTTTCCGCCAGCATTTCGGCGATGGTGTCAGGCTCAGCGGTCAGCAAATTATTCTGGAAATTCAGCGTGCCGCTGGTGGACAGACCGGTATCTAAAATATGTATGATTTTCTCGCTTCCCGCCGGAGCCGACGAAAGCGACTTCGCCGCCCACCACAAGGCGCTCAGAGTATCGAGTTCCGCTGCCCGCGCTTTTACAGAACCCAAACCAGCCAGAAGTTTATTCGCCTTTGCCTGGGCATCGGATTTGAGTTTTTGCGGGTCGGCCTGACGGTATTGTTCCGGGATACTGTACAAATCCGCGCTCACGACATACGGCTGCCCGTCACAACAGACGACCGACAGAAACCCGTCCAGAGCGGCGCGGGCGACGTCGGAAATTAAGGCAGGGTCACTGAAATTGGGCGCGTAGGCATTGGCATGATTCCCGACCACGATGGCGACGGCGACAGGGGCTTTCTCTTCCGGCGCTTCAGAATCACAGGCGGACAGGCAGAAAATCAGGCAAAGTAGAATGATCATAAAAACAGATTTTTTCATCAAATATCCTCCTCGAAATTAGATTTTTTCCCGTAGTCCACCACATAACTGGTCGCGGCGGGCGACGCCAGATGTTCGCTGATTTTCTGTCGGGCATAATCGAAGAATTCGTCCCGCTGATTGTGAATCATCATGAGAGCGGTATTGAATTTCGACTCGTCATCCGCCAAAAGCCGTTCCAGATAACTCTCATCCGATCCGTATTCGGCCAGCATCGATTCCAATTGTCCGATTTGCCGTGTCAGTTCGATCTTTGTTTTTTCCAGCGCCGCCCGTTCCTTTTTCAGCGGATCGCTCATGGCGTACGATGCGGCGAAAGCAACGAGCGAGGTTATGACAGGCAGGATCGCGAAAAAACACGCGTAGACCACAGAATTTTGCGAACCGGTGGATTCGGTTTCATTGGTGCCGCCGATCATAGAGGTCACCGCGCCGGACAAATCCGGAAAGGTCAGTTCATGTGTCGCCAGGCGTAAAATGAGGTTGATGATCACACCCAGAACGAAGGCGAGCAGCGGAATGATCATGGAGATTTTCTCGACATGGTAACCGCAGGCTCGTTTTTTCATGGCCGCGCCCAAATACACCGGTGAAATTTCGAAAGCCAGAACCAGGGCAATGATGCAGATGTTTCTGAGCAGCGCATTATCATAAAGAAATGATGCGAATAAGGAAGAAAAACTAGCGTAGTCAGCCACGATACAGGCGGCCACAATGACCATCAACAGCCACGTCTGATTCCAGACCGAATCCTCTTTGTATTTATCCTTGTGTAATCGATTGTGCGTGAGGAAATTCAGGTTGCCCTGCTTGTCCAACTTGTAAAGCTTAGGATTTTTCATGAGCATGCTCCTCTCTTAGAATTTTTGGCTTTTATGCCGCTGTTTGATTTCTTCTAATTCCTCCTCGTTTTGTTCCAGTGCCGTATTTAGATTTTCTAACTCCCGTTCAAAGGCATGACGGTCGCCGACGCGGCGGTTGTAGAAACCATGGATTTTGTCGATATGCTCGATTTGCTGGTACCGGAGATGCTGCTCCGCTTTTGCGGCCATATCCGCGATCAGTGGATCAATGGCGTTTTTATTGCCTTCATCGAGCGTATCTTTTTGCGCGAACAGTTTTTTCAGATAGGAATTGATGGTCGGTTTGAACTGAATGAACGGCTCATATTCCCTGTAATCGACTGGCCGGTAAGTCGCGAAAGGCGCTCTCAGCTTGAAATCTCGGACGATTTGCTTGTCTGTGGGATCATTTTTATTGCGGATCATAGAATTCCTCCATTCGGTTTCTTTTGCGGTTGGCGACGCGGTTGTTGTGCTCCAGCATTTTCCCGGCGGCGATGGCGGTGGTTTCATGCTGGGAGAGATACAATTCCTCGGCGGCGTCCGAATCGGGCAGAAGATCGGGGGCGGGCGGCAATATGTCCGACTGCGGATGGGTTTGAAGTGCTCCCTCAAAATAGGCGTCGCAGCGTTGTTGGGTGTGACTGTGTACCCGTTTGCACACCATGCGGGTCATCTGCTCAGCGGCCAACACAGTGGTCTGATGTTTCGCCAGCTTCTGATACCACCCATCCAGCGCACTTTCCAGCCGCCCGATTTCACTGAGGTAACTGCTGTTGCGCCGTTCGTATTCCCGCTGCCGCCGATTTCGGATGGTCGCCTCTGCGAGATGTTCCTCGCCCCTGAACCGCAGAGATAAATTGAGAGGCGGTGCATTTTTTCTCCGGATGTTCAGTTGTTCCTCCACCCGTTTGATTTCCCGGTGATCGGATTCCAGTTCGTGATGAAGTGATCCCCAGGCGAAGGCACAGAATTCGCTCAGGGCGTCCGCTTCCCGACGTAGCAGCGGGGACAACCATGCTCCGGATTCATCTCTTCTAGGCAGTGAGCGCAGACCGTCTTTTTTACCCAGATTTCGTAGTTGCGCGGCTTCCAATGGACTCAGTTGCTTGGGCCTTGCATGTTTCAGCATCTGTTTTTGGCGAGTGGGAGGTCGGGCTTGTTTTGGGGTTAGCATGGATGTTTCCTCCTTTTGTTTTTATGAGTTGGTAGTTTTCACCTCCTGTGAATTGTGGTATACTGTGCGAAAAGGGATTCGGGAGAATGGGGCTGACTCTATAATAGAATCCACAAACGAAAACCGCACGTACACCTACAGACACCTGCGGACTCTACGGACAAATTCAGATAGGTAGACATGACCAAAATCCAGAGAGTAAGCGTTTTTTCGAGTTTTGATTTTTTGTGTAAGTTTTTACATCGAGGTGCATTATGATGGGATCCATATTTAATTTCAGATTGTTTTCCAACATTATGAAAACCCACTATGGCGCATTGGTTTCCACGGAGTGCGCTGGAGACCAGTTTGCTGCGGAATTTATGTCACTGTTGATTGAACACTCGACTTCGTTGAAGACCTTTCATTATTCAGATTCGATGTTCGGAAAATTCCTTGCCGGTTCGCGTAACATGGCAAAGGGGAAAATCCTGCAGATTTACAATGCGAGAAATATCCGCAAGTTTAGGTATTTTATTAACAGCACACAACTCGAAGAGGAAACGAGAACCGCGCTGGCACGGGATTTGAAACAGGCCGTCAAAAATTCCAATATGGATAAGGATAAAAAAATAGAGGTATTGGAGCGAGCCAACACCTCTGATGTCGCAGGATTTGCATTTGCGCTGTTTGAATATGCACTTGAATTTGAACTGCAAGGGCCAAAAGCACCGTTAGTCAAGGATGAAAAAATATCCGCCGAATATATCACGGCGCACAGCAAACGGGCGGTTCAGCATTTTATTGGCAGAACCGACGAGCTGAACGAGATAAGGATGAGGCTAGATTCGGGTTACCCACAAGCGATCTGGATTCACGGGATGGGCGGCCTCGGAAAAACTCAGTTGTGCCGCAAGCTGTTTTACGATTTGGAAAGTCGTTTCCCATATCTGGGCTGGGTGACCGTTGATCGCGATTTTAAGCAGTCGATTGTCAATCAGGTGGTCTGTGAAAAAGACGAATCCGACATGGAACAAGCGTATCAGGATACGCTGAAATTTATCGATGCCAGGGGCACAAATCTCGTATTATTCGTCGATAATGTTGACAGGTCGGGACTTCACTGTGAGGAACTGGAAAAGCTAAACTGCCATGTGGTTGTGACGTCCAGAGACAAAGCGCCGGACACATTTACAGAAAAGGCTTTAGGATTTTTATCGCTGAGCGCGTGTAAAGACCTGTTTTACAGTTACTATAAAAAGAAAAAGGACGACTTCGTGAATGAAGTCATCCATCGGGCCGGCTATTTAACTTTAGCGGTGGAACTGTTGGCAAAAACTGCCCGGAACATTGATATATCTGTTGCGGAATTATTGGCGAAGTTGATTGACAAATCCTTCGACTTGAAAACCGTAGTGGATACGAACTGGGACAATGATGAGGCGGCACAAAACAAAGCTGTGTCCGCTCAATTTGGTATTGTTTTCTCTTTTTCCGGCGTAAAATCGGACGACGATAAAATTTATATCCTCAAAAATATGGCGATTCTGCCATATTTGGCGACGAGGCAGAAATTGCTGTGTGAGTGGTTGGATTTGGATGACGAAAGCAGTATTTTCCGACAATTATACGATTTCGGTTGGCTGCAATATTCTGAGGAAGACGGATATTTGATGCATCCGATTATTTCGTATACTGTGAAAGCGGAGCTTGTGCCATCATTTCAGGATTGTGAGAGATTAACAAACGCTCTCTGTAAAGCGATTGATTTCACGGCAATGCAAAAGGTGTTAGAGGTATTGGAATTCACACCCTATGCACAGTATATTGCAGATTACTTCATCGTTGAGTTTAACATAAAAGAGAATACACCGTCCCGATTATCCTTGCTATACCTTAGACTTGCTATTGTTTATCGAGCAAACGGAGAATACACACTGGCTTATCGTTACGCACAAATGGCTAAGTCAGCTGCTGAATCTATGGAAAGGCCCCACCACAATTTTTTGTCTCGTATTTATAATATCCTGGCCACAATTCATATAGATATGCGCCAATTGGACGATGAAGGAGTTCGTTATGCTGAATTGGCCGTAAAAGAAGCGGAAGCCGACCCTACTGAAAATCCGATTATTCTTTCAGACGCTTATTCTAATTTAGCAGTTTTGTTGATTCGACAACGCAAGGATTTCTCTGGAGCCTTAAAAGCTGCACATAGAGTAGTTGAAATAAGCGAGCTGGCTTTTCAGGAGGATAAAATCTTTTTGGCAAACGCATATCGTGTTTATGCTCTTATTCTACGCAAAAGCGGCAACCCATCCACTGCCTGTGAGTATCTGGAACGTTGTATTCATATTACTGAGGCGATATATATAAATGATCCGAATCATCCCACTCTAGCAACCTCGTATAATAATTACGCTTGTGCGCTCCAAGATGTTGGACGCTTAGAGGAAGCAATAATCTATTATAATAAATCAATACAAATCCGTGAGGATAATAATCCTAATGATCCATACCTAACTATATTATATAATAATATTGCCTTTGTTCACATGCTTGACAGAAAGTATCAATCAGCCGCGGACTATTTGTCTCTGTCGATCAGGCTCATCATAAAGACACGTGGAAAGAAACACCCGGACCTGAAGAGAACGCATCATTTTATGGCCAAGATTCAATTTTTATTGGGCGAATATCAACAAGCTTTGATTTTTACAAAAAAATATTCAAATTTTGAAATAGACATATGCAAAGAATTGGAACGGCTCTGTCTTATATGCAGATGCTTAAAGGAAGTAGAGTCAATTGAAACAACGAAAGAAGCGATTGAAGAAATGATAACCTTTAAGAATATCAACGAAATTGATCCAACAGGCATTGAGCATTACGCTGAATGTCTGGAGATTTATGAAAAATTGACGCGCGACTAACGTCTTGCTATACTACAGCGCATGACGAGCAATCCCAATGAATCCCAAAACACAGACGTGGAAGAATCAAAAACGACTCTCATTTCAGGAGAGAAGTCGGACGAGTCTAAAGGAGACCTTATCAAGCAACTGGCTGGAGTTGCCGAGAGGTTAGGCGTGAAAGTGGATTTCAACAACCCAAGCAGCGTCGTAGAGCTCCTTGTTACCGGCGAAAAAGTCAATGATCCAAGTTATGTGTCACTTTATGATGTTCTGCAATATTTGTCCAGCAATGCCCGAAAAAAGATCGCGCAAGGCGTAAAGATAGACACGCTTTATCTCATTGAAAAAGCGGCCGCAGGTTTTAATAACAAACAAAAATTCATTGCGAAATTGGATATGGAGTTTAATGGGTTCAAAAATCTGGACGCTCTTGAATATTTTTCGATATATCCGAACTCATATTTTACCGATACCCTCCCAACCGAGTTCATGGGTGCTAAATTAGGGAAGCCAGAACTCGTTAAAAATGTGGGCGCATATTTGATTAATGGTGATGAGGAAGATGGCGACGATTACGTCAAAGTATATGACGCAGTGAAGCCATTATTTCTCACCGATGATGTATCTTGGGACTTGGATGATTGTTTAAACTACCTCAATTGGGGAGTTAATTAATATCAGCACAGTGCGGCCGATGTGATTCCGCCAATAGCATAAATTTTTGATTTCAAAAATTCAAACGAAACCGTCTACGCGGCGGGATTAAAGGGGAAAATATACATCGTGACGATATAATAAAGACATACTATAAATATCTTTAAATGAATTAGGCGATTTATTAGCATGAGAAGTGGAGGCGAAAATACAGGATTATGTATAAATTAAACAATTCACAATTAGAGGAGTTAAGAGAGAAAAAATATTTGGATGACGATGGCCACCCATCATTAAAAGCATATAAACAAGTTTTTTCATCTTTTTCGGCTGATTTTGACCCATTGGCAATTAGTGTTGAAAAACATGGTAGAGATTGCCCGATATGCGGTGAAAGATACTATAAGGCCCTTAAAGAGTTGCATGGCAACCTCAATTGATCGTAAAAAGGCGCAACACTTAATGCGATCCTCCCCATAGCAATATCCCATATTTTGTGTAAAGTCCGAATCGGACGTAGTTAAAAAAAGTGATTGAGTTCAAAGATTTACGCGAAGTTGCCCGCTTCGCGTAATCTCCCCTCGCCATTCCCCCATCCCACCCTCGTTTCCAGCATTCCACAGTGCGGTCATACAGCGTCCTGACACTGAACCCACAAAGTACCGCCGCGTGTTCAGTGTTCAATTCGCCACCGCATAACTCTAAACGAGTCATGTTTCCCCAAAAATCTCAACCCAAACCACAGCAAGCCATTTTGGTCTTTGCTTTGGTTTTTTTATGTCCGTCAGAATAGCGTCATCCCCAAATACGCCCGATCCAAATCATCCTGCGCAATCCCAAGATACCGCCGTGTAATCTCATAACTACTATGATTAAAAATATCCATAATCACAACCGGCGAAATCTCACCGCTCGTCCAAGCGTGATACCCCCAGGATTTCCGCAAGCTATGGCACGCCACCTTGCCCATAATCCCTACAGCCACAACCGCCGCCCGAATAATCCGCCAAGCCTGCACCCGGCTGATCGCCCGTCCGTCTTTACGATTATTGGCAAAGATGAAGCCGCTCCGCCTATGCGAAATGCACAAGCGGAGCGCATGTAACGCCTGTTTGTTCAGCGCAATGGTTTTCGGCTTTTTAGTTTTCCCCTCAATCAGTGTTACATGCGAACGAAAATTCCCACGTTTTTCATCATAAACATCATTCCACGTGAGCCGAAGAAGATCACTGATCCTGAGCGCCGTACACGCACCCAAAACAATCAGCGCATAATTGCGAAATTGCCCGCGTTGCAAATAATACTCCGCCATCTGCCGGAGTTGTCTTTTATCCCGAATCGGTTCTGTTGCTGCCATAAATATCGAAGCCCCCTTATCCATGATACCGATAAGTATACCGTATCCATGGAAAGGGAGCGATGTAACCTTTTATCTCAACTGTTATTATTTTAACCCCTTTAAAAGAATAAGTCAATCAAAATTCTCGTTTTTCGAATTCTTTTTAGCTGTTTATTCCTTTGAATATCTGGCAAAATCAAGGAAATCGCGGATAAAATTTAACACAGGAGATATTCTGTTACGTTTGAGGTTTTGCGTGACACAGTTCGCAAACAAGCAAGGGTTATTTTTGAGGAAGATTTTGCTTTTTGCAAAGCTGCAAGTTATTGCTACCGTACTGTGGAAAGCATTTTTATCAAAAGGTCAGTGTCAGTTTTAACTGTAATATCTGATGAACAAGGCTCATTTTCAACGATGTAATAATAAGTAGAACCGCCGAGGGTATCTACAATGTTGTCAGAAATCTTAACGAAGCGATCATCGCCAAGAGATTTACCCTTATCCTCTTGTGACACACGTAGCAAACGAACAAGCCAGCCAAATGGCGCATCAACAGCATCTGGCTTGCAATTGCCTTCTAATCCTTGAACTCTGTCGGTTGAAAAGACAATCGTTCGATCTCCTGGAATGCCATACTTGACATTTTTAGCGTCTAAACCTTCTGGTAACTCGAATTTTATACCCCATTCCGAAATAGTAAAAGATACAAAAGAAGCTTGTGATGATTCATCGTTTTCATCTTTATCGTTTTCGTTTGCTGAAAAAGTTTCTGTATTGGAATTATTTTTACCCCGACTCTTCTGGATCTTTAATTCATTTAATTCGATTTGTTTTTGACTGCTTTGAACAGCAAAAAGTGTTGTCGTTCCGATAAGAACAACAGCCAGCACGATCAACGAGATTGTTGCTATCTTCCACCAGTTCCTTGTTGTAGTTGATATTGTGTTTTGATTGTTTTCCACTATTCCCTCCTTTCAGGGTTAAGTTTATACAACGGCTGTCGAAAACAAAAAGGCAACCGTTACGGTTGCATAGACCAATCAGAACTCCGCAAAGAAACTCTGGCAACGGTTGCCGTCATCCATGCGGAATCTAAATTGATCCCGATTGATCTATGCAATTCGATTATATCAGTTATCTTTTAAAATACAAGAAAGTAAAGGAGTGCTCTAAATGTTCAAAAAAGTAATTTCAATTATCATGGCCGCTGTAATCTTCTGCGGATTATTCGCGGCGATGCCTCTCGGCGCAAGTGCGGCAGCAATTGGCAATGACTATCCTTTATCGAGTAGCGACGGTCGCACCGGCGGAACTTGGGGGCGAAATTATCCCAAAGATAATACGCAAGACAAATGGGGAATGTATAATCGCGAATGCGTTTCGTTTTGTGCCAATCGTCTTGCGAAGGTTAATGGCATTACTGTCGGTTGGGGTGTTGAAGCTTGGAGTTGGCATGCTTACCAATGGGATGACCATGCGCGTAGTATGGGTAAAACCGTAAATAATACCCCGGCAATCGGGGCTATTGCTGTTGATGATACAAACAATTCAAAAGGAAAAAATGGTCATGTGTCATGGGTGGCGGACATCAGTGCCGATGGTTCTCAGGTGTTTCTTGAGTGGTATAACACGAATGGGGATGGTTTATACCATTATGGTTGGAGCGCGACGAATTCGCACGATGCCTACTGCCATTTCAAAGATATCGGTACTACCACACCGCTCCCACTAGCCCCATCCGGCTACACAAATGTTAGTCATGAATACATGAACTACAATATCTTTATTCGCCAGATATCAATCAATAAGTTTTTAACTACCAAACCATATAGATTGGGCACGCTTTCAGGGCTACCTTGGCTATTTCAGCGTGGCACGGGAAACTATGCGCCGCTATACGCAGATTCTGATGAAAAAAGTGGATTTGAACTCTTTAGCGTGGGTCAAACAACGGACGGCTGGTTGACATTCTGGGCGCAATCGAACAAAAAATATGTTGTAGCGGATAAATGGGCAAACAATAATGCACCCGTTGCGGCAGCCAGAACAAGTGTCGGCTCTGGCGAATGCTTTATGATTTGTAAAAAAGGTAATGACCTATATATTTATTCACAAGCAACCCAAAAATTTGTAACTTCAATAGTTTGTACCGATGATGGTATCCCCGTCTATGCAATTGGTAATGGTAGTAGCAATGACAGAATGGAAATTATCAAAACAAGCAAAATATCAGGTGGTGCCGGTGGTGGTTACGGTAGTATTAGTCTCCCCGCAAAAATCCCTGTCCCGCCAACACCTGCCTCCGCCTCCATTTCCTCTGCCAATCAATGTATTGGAGCCACGGCCAATGCCACATGGAGCAGTTCCGACTATGCGAGCAGCTATCTTGTCTCGCTCATCTGCACCACTAATTCTGCCTATAGCCAACCCGCAAAAGAGATGGGCGGAACAGGGACATATTATGTCCTAAATAATCCCGGCACATATAAAATCAGTGTCAAGGCAAAAAACAGCTCCGGCGAAAGCGGTGCGCGGGAATCGGGCACAATTACAATTCATCCCAATAAAACGGTCACTTTCAAGGACTGGGACGGCAAAACGCTATTATCACAGTCTGTCCCATATAACGGTGTCGCCTGTGCTCCTCTTGCACCCAGCCGTACCGGTTACACCTTCCAAGGCTGGGACAAAGGATTCAATAATATAACCACAGATCAAACTATTATGGCGACCTATAAAATTAACAGGCATACAGTCAAATTTCTCAACAACCGTGGAGAAACATTGAAAACGCAAACAGTAGACTATGGCAGCGCCGCAACGCCTCCCGTTGTCGAAAGTCCCGACGGATACAGCTTTATTGACTGGGACAGCAAAAATTATCTGAACGTGACAGAGGATTTAACTATTACCGGTGTGTATGTCTGGACAAATCCTGATTTGCCCAATATCGTGAAAATACAATCTGCCGCCCGAAATCAGGAGGCCAGCGGTTACAATGTAACTGTTAGCTTGCAAAACGCACCGTTGGGACTTGTGCGAGGGCGTGTCATTGTGGCACTGAAGACGACAACCGGGAAGATGGTTGCCTCGGCGACTGAAACCTACTATCTGCGTGATTTAGCCGAAGCTGCCCGAACTGTCTACGTTCCATACTCCGGTGTCGCTAAAATTGCAGAGGTATCTATCGTCGGGCTGCTAGATGATGAAAATACCGGTGTTCCCTTGGCAAAAACAGCTACCGCTGATATCAACCTTGGGCTGACATTCAGCGATTGGGGAATCTCATTGCCGGAAATAGGCGATTATGTTACAGAAAGCCGCATCGACTCCCGGTATAGAGACAAACTAACAACTACCCGCAACTCGCCATCCCTCGACGGTTGGACTCTTATAAAAACTGAGAAAACGGGTTGGGGGAGCTGGTCTGGTTGGGGGACAACCCCGTACGGCTCATCACCCGATCGTGAGGTGCAGACACAAGTTGTTCCCGCCACATATAAAACACAGTGGCACTATTATCGCTGGACGAATGGCTCCAGTACATATTCATACCAAAAAGCTTCCAATTACTGGTATGAAGAAACATGGTTCGATTATGAATTGCCGCTTTATAAAAACGGCTCCAGTGGGACTGCCGTTATGTGCAATGGTGAACAAATTGCAAAAAACATATGGATAAAAGCAACCTTTCCTGACGCTGGCAATAAAACCAACAGGGTCTGGACACGGCAGGTTCAAACCGGCGGAGGCTATACCCAATGGCGCTACCGCGACGCAGTATATACCTATACCTTTGAAAAATGGAATGATTGGTCGAGCTGGCAGCCTGGTACGGTTCCTACCGCTTCCGGCACCAAGCAGGTGGAAACGCGCACCATGTACCGTTACAAGGCTGACGAGTCTAAACTAATTGAAAATACAGAAGGTGTGGAGCGCACGGTATCCGGTACAATCGGCACCCCCGGAAAGCTTGTAACATTATTGGTTTTCAGAGAAACAAACGTCGATCCAACAGCGAGCCAGTTGGAGTATATCGCCCAAACCACAATTGATGCAAATGGAAATTACAGCTTTACTTATACTACGAAGGAAGAACCAAATGAAAAGACCGGCGATTTCATTGTTATGGTTGCACCTGAAGGCGGCACCTCTCCGATCTATGTTGAAACAATAAAAGCTCCCCTTCCAAAATATATCGTGGTCTTCCAGGACGATGACGGAACGGAAATATCCAGGCAAACCGTAATCTCAGGAGAAAGCGCGATTCTGCCTGAAAATCCTAATAAAGACGGGTATGATTTCATCGGCTGGGATCAAAGTACTGTAAATATCAGCAAGGACATGAATATTTCTGCGACCTATGAGAAAAAGAAATACCAGATTCTTTTTGAGGACTGGGATGGAGAATCTCTTCTTTATAATGAATTCGAATATGGCGACGTGCCCTATCTGGAGGAAGCACCTCAACGGGAAGGCCATACCTTTGTCGGCTGGGTTACTTCAAACGGAAATGATGTCGATACCTCCACAGGCAGTATGACTGTCACCGCGAAATATACCGCCAATACATACAACGTACAATTTTTGGACTGGGATGGCGAGCTATTGAGTGAACAGCAGGTTGTATACGGAGAACCGGCCACGCCGCCCGCAATCGGCGCTCCGCCTGAAGCCAATAAGGTTTTTCTTGAATGGACAAACTCTTATGAACTGGAGCATATAACCGAAGACACCGTTGCAATGCCCGTTTCGGCCTACGAAGAGACTGTCGAGGAACCAGCGTTCAGCGTGGTTCCCGGAGCCTATGAAAACGGACAGGCGGTCCGCTTGACCTGCGCAACTCCGGGCGCAAAGATATTCTTCACGATGGACGGAACCATCCCAGCCTATGAAGTAACACAAGATAGGATGGTTACCAATGGAATGCAGTATTATTCTCCAGTTTCGGTGGAAGAGGACACTGTATTGATCGCCGCCGCGTTTGCCCCCGAAAAAAATGACAGCCCGCTGGCTGTGGGTATATATTATATCGGGGGCGACGTAGTGGATGTCAGTGGCATTGCCTTGAATAAAACGGCTGTTACACTGAATCCCGGTCAAAGCGTGAAACTCACAGCGACAGTAACGCCGCAAAATGCCACCGACCAGAACGTCACGTGGTCAACGTCTGATGCAAGTGTAGCGACCGTTTCCGCCGGATCAGTCACCGCGAAAAAAGTCGGTACGGCTACCATTACCGCGAAGGCGGGAAACAAGACGGTATCCTGTAAAATTACCGTATCTGAGCCAAAAATTTCCGTTACCGGTGTGAAAATCACAGGAAACCCGGTAAATGCGGTTCAGGGACAGAAGTTCACCCTCAAGGCATCCGTTTCTCCCGCTAACGCCACCGATAAGACAGTAACGTGGTCGTCAAATGCGACAAATGTGGCCACAGTCAATGCCAAAACAGGCGAAGTCACTGCCAAGGATTCCGGAATAGTTACTATTACAGCCAAATCCTCGAACGGGAAAGTTGCGACGTGCAAGATCACCGTTCACCGCTATGTTTCCCTGCGCATCGGCTACACCAAGGCCATCCAGAACGGCGTAAAAGGAAACATTGACAACCTCGGAACCAAGCCCCTTATCATCAGCGGAAAGACCATGCTTCCCCTCCGATTTGTCAGTGAAAAAATGGGTGCGAAGGTAACGTATGTCAACGACAAAACACCCATCAAAATTGTGCTGGGAAAAATTACGGTAACCTTCACGTTGGGAGAAAAGGTGATGTACGTAAACAATGACGGAGAAAAATCCACGATCAAACTTGACGTTCCGGCACAGATAAAAAATGGAAAGACGTACATTCCTCTACGAGCCATAGGACAAGCGCTAGGGTTTGACATTTATTATGATTCCAAGACCGAGATCATTGTTGTCAATAACCCGAAAATGACGTCGGCGATAAAAACGGCACGGCTGAATGAGGCAAAAGGATATATTAAATAGGGGCTATTTACGGGTCAAAAAAAGAAAAATTGCTACGCCGCCCACAGGATAATTTTTCCTGTGAGCGGCGTTCTTATGACTGCAAAACAATTCCATGAGGTCATGATTTTCGCAAAAAGCTCGAAAAAAGCCGTCAAAAACAAGCAAGTTAGCAACAATTTTCGACATGCTGCCCACAAGCGAAGTTTTGGGGTGTATACTTAAGGAAAATAGTTCCAATCGTATCATCTTGAAATGTTGACTCCTCAATACAAATGATCAATTGAAGGGTGCGGATATGAAGGAGGTTGAATTCTGTCGTCCCCAAAAGGAAACCCGTAATAAAAAATTTGAAAAATAGGAGAAGAGAAAAAATGAGAAAAAAGCGATTGTATCAACTTGGCAAGCAGATAACGGCGCTGATCCTTTGCGTTATCCTCTCGTTAGCAGGCGTGGAGTCACTCAGTGCGGCCGCAACCACCACACCACCCGGAACAGAAAATTCCACAGGGGTTCAGGCCTTGGAAGAAGACCTGTCAAATTTTCTTGTTGAAAAAGTAGACCTGGAGAATGCTGTCGGGATCATCGAAAATGAAAACACGGCGAAAAATGAACTGTTAGTACAGTTGGACGACGGCACCACGATGGCGTATATGTTTTCAGAAGACATAAAATACGAAGACGAAAATGGGGAAATCAAATATAAGGACACAACCATCCAAACGCAGGGGAATTCCGATTTACAACAGGAAGGATATGAATATACCAACGGAGAAAACGATGTCAGCATCGAGTTTTCCGAAGATACAGATATCGGTGTGAAGCTTTCTTCCGAAGATACGGAGTTGACATTGTCTCCTGTCCACATGGGATTGACGGACAAGCAAGCGGGCGAACCCTCAGAAACAACGCTGAATGAAACTGAAGCTGTTTTCACCTATGAAGGTGTTTTCGGTGAAGGCTCCCGTGTAGAGTATCTTCCTCAGCTGAATGGCCTGAAGGAAAACATTGTGTTGGAGGAGTACAGCGGAATCAATTCTTTTGATTTTATTCTAGATACACAGGGCGACCACGCGGAATTAGTCGATGACCGAATTATCGTACATCGTGGAAACTCAGCGGATCTGGTGAATGTTATGGCACCGCTGTTTGCCTTCGACTCCCACGAGGACGCCACCGACACCGATTCGGTTCACTATACCGAAGATTGTACCTATGCGCTCACGGAATTGAGCGACGGTACCTATAAGGTGACTGTGACTGTTTCGGAGGATTGGTTAACCGCAGCCACTACGGTATATCCGGTTACCATTGATCCGACCGTCGAACATACCGGCAGCATTGCCACGAACGCGGACTGTGCCTTATATTTAGGCACACCGAATGGCGTATTTAATACGGCGACCACCAACAGCGTGGGCCGCTCCACAGGGACTTATTCCACAAGCACCTACAAAAAGGGCCGGGCCATGTTCAAATTCTTGTTCCCGAGCGCGGTAAAGCGTACGGAAGTTTTAAATGCCAATTATTACTTCTATGAAACCTCCGAAAGAACAACGTCCACCTATATTGGTGCACACATGATCAATGCGGACGCCGATGGATGGACAGAGGCAACGGCGACCTGGAATTTGTATGCGGACGCCTATGAAGCCACCCAGCAAAGCCGACGTCTTGTAAGCAGTGGAGGCTGGCATTCGTTTGGGATCAAAGTTGCGGCGCAGAAATGGGCTAACGGCAGTCACATTAACCGTGGCATCATGCTGGTGAGTGAGGATGAGGACAACACGAGCATTACCTCCTGGCGTTCCTTCTGTTCTCAGAGACATGGAACTTCGGCGCAGCGTCCCTATGGTGCCATTCAGTATCAGGCGGATGAGGAAAATCCAGTGATAGAGAGTGTAACCAAAGTTCCGAGCGAATGGACGAAGGGCAGTGTGAAGCTGGTCGTCAACGCAACCGACAATGCGGGAGTTAAAGAGTATAGCTTTTCAAACAGTTCCTCAACTTATAACTGGCAGCCATCAAAAACTTCGCAGGAGTATTCCTCCAATCAGACGGTTTATGTGAGCGTTAGAGACTATAGTGGGCGTTCCAGTTCGACAACTGTTAACATTACTAACATTGATACGACAGCGCCTGCAATCAGTAAGATTAAAAGCGTTATTAACAAAAATGGCAGCATGAATGTAACCGTTACAGCAACCGACAGCCAAAGTGGAATTGCCTCCACAAATGGTTATAGCTTTAATGGAGGAAGCAACTGGCAGACAGACAAATCAAAAAAGTTTGATGAAGTCGCCAGCAATTTCAGTGTGAAGGTGCGCGACAAGCTTTTAACGACACAAACAACGGCGAGACCGGGCGTGATCATCACGGGAGTTTCACAGTCCTCGGAAGATTGGACAACAAGTTCTGTAACGGTAACTGTAAATGCAACCAGTGGTTCAGCGGCAATGAAAGACTATAGTTTTGATGGCGGAGATACTTGGCAAACATCGATAAGTAAAACATTTACACAAAACGAGGCCTTTGAGATTGTTGCAAGAAACGCTAATAACGATACCTGTTCTATGTACTATGAAGTAACAAATATTGATACGGATGCACCTAAAATTGCAAAAGTCGAAAAAACATATGATAAGGAAGGTGTAATGTCACTCGTTATCATTGCTTACGATCATCAAAGTGGTATTATGGAATATAGCTTTGACAATGGAGTTACCTGGCAAGAAGAAAATGCCAAGATATACGAGGAAACGCCATCTTTTCTATATGTAAAAGTAAAAGATCGTGTTGGGAATATTGCATCCTATAATCCTGTCATAATTAGTAGTATCACATATTCTTCTAATGATTGGACAACAAATAACATAACTGTAATCATTAACGCAATACCGGGTTCATCTCCTATTAAAGACTATAGCTTTGACGGAGGAGACACTTGGCAAACAGGAAATAGTTTTATTTTCACAGATCATGAGGAGAGTGTTCCCGTCGCAGTGCGAGATAATGGTAATAATGTATGGGCAGAAACCCTCTTAGAAATTAAAATTGACCGAGACCCTCCCGAAATCGACCCATATATTGATGTAGTTAATGATGATTATCCCATGATTTTTCCTTACACCAATGACCCGAAAAGTGGCGTTAGCCTTGTTAAATATGAAGCAGGAGTAAAAAATGTAAATTATTTTCAGTCGGAAGGTTCTGTGTTGTCGGAAGAAACCGAGTTTTTTGATGGAGAATTCGATGCAGAATATACAATTTATGCTAAAGACGTTCTAGGAAATGAAGGTGTTCAAACGATGACGGCCACACGGCCCAGTGACGAAGAAATCGAAGCAGATGCGCCAATAGAACTTGAAAGCGGGAATTCCGACCATGAAAATTATGGTGATTTTAATACAATGCTTTCAAGTGAAAAGCTTGCCAAATACTATGTTGTCAGATACTATGATATTATTGAACCGGCTATTGGTAATTTAGAACAGAATGATATCTCTTTATTGAATTTTGTCTCTCTTGGCACTAAGATTCCACTTTTTGATGCCAATGACTGTGTAGTTGCGTCAGCTTACAACTATACCTATCAATCGGAAACCGGATATATTATTGTATCGCTATATACGGGCAGTACTTTATATTACGTCGTTGACGGCGAGACTCTTGACGATTCTATGATTGAAGAGCCTGAAATAATCGAAGGCTCTGAAGAATTTTTAGAAACGCCAGAACCTTTCTATTGGTATTTTGAAAATCTTTTTAATCAAGAATTCGAATTATATCTAAAGAATAATGATACTACGTACTGTAACGTAATCACGGATACCACAATTACATCTGTTGATTTTGAGGCTGAAAAAGGAGCTGCATTATCTGAATTTGAAAGTAGAGACTCAGATCAGATTTCATTGCTAAACAATGATAATCTTGAACAGCTTGTTGAAATTGACAATCAGACCATTATTAATGAGTCTAATAATTCTAGCCGCTATGGTGATTTCCATTGGGGAATTGATTACGAAAATGTTGCAAAGTATTATGCGAAGAAAAATATGTTGGATAGAAACCCAACAATTTCTGAATTGCAAGACATATCAGTAATTAGCACTATGCCTGTATATGATGAAAATAATGTTGCAATTGCACGTGTTTATAATTTTGCAACAGAGTTCGAAGAAAATTCCACGAGCCTTTGCTATATCATTATTTCCACCCATACAAAACAATCATTGGTTTTGGATTTTACTGATGGAGTTAATCTCACGACTACAATGATATTGTACTATATCAACAACACATTCTATTACTTCAATTACGAAAATGAAAAATTCTATAATTTAGATCAAGAAGAGGTCGGCGCTCCAATCGCAAATTACAGCCCGTTCTTAGAAGAAGCGGAAACAATGTCCTCTATTCAGACCGTTAAAAATCTTGTTAATTCAGCAAATCATGCGGTCAATCCCCAGTCAAGTGACTTCCCGACCCTTTCGGTGAATGGTCAAAACAATACTGATCACGTTGTTGCTCTTCAATACTTAATGCTTCATGCCGGCTACAATATCTCAATCACCGGAATTTTTGATAATGAAACGGGAGCCGCTGTCAGCGATTTACAGTCGGATCAAAATTATGTCGTTACCGGAATTGCAGATCATGATGTTTTTAGCTTTTTAATTGATACGGCTGGATATCCTAAAAAAAGCGACCGTAATCTGGCCGTAGTCGCGGTTCAACATCTCTTGAGTACAAGGCACGAATATGATATAATCAAAAAAGACGGAAATTATGGCCAGTATCTAAAAAATATAATTGATGATTTTCAGGAAAGATGTGCTATCTCTTCTACTAGTGTCGTAAGTTATGACACATGGAAATACTTGTTTGGCCCTGAAACAGCTCCTGAACCGGAAATTTCTCTGATGTCCACCTCAACAGGTAAAATTGCAAATCAGACCTATTATATTTTTAATGTGGCAACTGAGAAATATTTGGATTTAGATCCCAATCACCTTCAGGCTTGTCAATGGGGTTTTACGGGTTATGCGAATCAGATGTGGCGAGTTGTTTATAGTGCCAGCAACGACGCATATAAAATAGTTCCAATTTATGCGGAAATGAATCGAAATAGTACAACCGAGCGGCGGCTGAGAGTGCATATCCCCGATGGAAAAACAGGAAAAGAAGACTTGTATATTGCAGCATTCGAGGGGACAGGAAAGAACAAAAGTTCTTGGTGGAAAATTCAAGAAATATCAGGTGCCAAAGGAAAATACTGGTTGCGCGCTCTATGCAATACGAATAAGGCGCTAACAGTTGTAGGGAATAACACATATCTGCAACATCGATCCTTAAACTACAATACTTACGGTGCTCGTCAGCGCTGGCGTTTTATAAAGGTATATACAAAGCTTTCCAATTATAAAGTAAATGGTACAAGGAAAAAAATGTTTGCGGGTTTTGATGTAAGTAATGATGCAACCGGCAGTAGAACTATTGATGAGGTGGGGACATTTAGAAGCGGCATGTTGAACCTTGGCGGGTATATGGATGTTGCCACATTAAACAACGATTGGGATTATCGCTCTCCCAGAACATTTAGAGCGGTAACGCGTGCAGTTGACGTTGCTTACTTGAATTCACATGGTTCGAGATTTGGTTCTTTACCATTTTATCGCTATGACGCTTCAACGGGTAAATATTCTGAGCGGGGAGCATTAGCTCCTGGAAAAGGTCCGTTACTTGCAAAAAACATATCAACTTCTGGGTTAATTGTAATCGGCATGAACTTCCGATCGGATGGCTTCACCTATTCACAGTTTACAAAAAATACAAAATGGCTTGTTTTAGGAGGTTGTTCACAACTTAACATTGGCACAAAAGATGCTGGGAGCGGCAATGAAGGATATTTTTATCAAGGTCAGAATACAGCCCACTTTTGGGCTAGAACGATGTTAGGGAAAGGAAATATGGTGCATGGGATTCTTGGGTTCTCCAACTTAGGTCTGGGTGGAGATCTCATGAGACAGCGTATGAGCAAGTTCTTATTCCATCAACTCGAGTATCAATGGCAAACATCGGCGATTGCTTCTTGGCATAACGCATTCTATAATTCTACCTGGGCGGCTATTGTTAGGAGTGATTGTACGAATGAAAATTTTCTAACAAATTTTTCCAATAAAAAAAATCGAGTTCCCATTTATTATTATAGTAGAGCTTTCGGAAACGTTGTGCTCATGTCAAAAGCGTCTAAAACATATTCTGAATCTGGAACCACCTATTCTATTCATAAAATGGACAGCAAAACAACAACGGCAACGAATTTTTCCCTGGTTGAAGATCCCTTCTCAGTGGCACATAAGAATTTAATCAGAAATGTTTTATGCGGTGATTCCTCTTATGATAATCGAAATGCCCAGTTGAATATTTCAGATAATGGAAGGCTATTGTATAAGCGAGAAATTGGTTCGTCCGGCGAACCGGTTGCCTGTAATTTTGACAAAGATCAGGCCATTGAAGAGGCAAAAGCGAAATTAATTGAGTTAGATCTGTTGCCAACAGCAGGGTACCGTGTCGATGTCGATTCTGTTCAAGGGATGCAAATGGATATGAATTTCTTTGCCCCGGAAAATACGCCTGAGACCATTCAATACAACGTAAGATTTTATCCAGTGCTTGATGGTAAAGATATTTTGACGGATCAAAACGATCGGATTGTCGTCTCATTTGACCACAGAGGCATTACTAGTATAGAGTATTTCTGGAGAAAAATCTTACAACAGGAAGAACCTATTGTAAGAAGTTCTGCGACAACCTCCCCGACGAGCAGAGAAAGCCAAGCGGTAGACGCATGCTTGGAAAAATATCAGGAGATTGAAAACAGAGAATCATCCTACGACATCGTTCAATCCGAAGCGTTTATCTATACCGATGAAGGGTTGAAAAGTGCTTGGGTTTTTGGCCAGGGAGAATATTATCTCAATCCCATTATTATAGACATAAATACAGGAGAAGAAATTGATGCGGGTGAGGTGTTCTGATGAAAGAGAAAATTGTACGCGCCAGATTTTATTTGATTGCAGTTTTTGTGATCTTTCTTGTCTCTCTCATTCCAAACGGGGTCTACATCGACTATAAGAGTTCCGGTCTTAAGGAATATGAGGTGATTAACGGAGTCTTCATTGCCGACAGAAAAGATCGCGTCTGGGGGTATGCCTATGTTCCCAGACGAAATGCAACCATAAATCCTGTTGGACGTTGGATTGCAGCATGGACACGGAACGAAAATCCGGAGGCATTCGCATGGGCAGATAAAGTGTTTAGACCTGAAGACGAAGGGTATGTCAATTTTGTAAAGTGTTATCCATCCTTAATGGATTTGGATTTTCCGACGGATGAAGCAAAATATAGCGAAGTTTTCATTGGTTTAATGAGTTTTCAGGATGATCCTGACCTGAATACTTGGAAAACGTTCCGGACCGGTGATGGTAAAATTCATTACTATATGACCTGTTTTATGTCTTATGAAATCAATAACAGGGGGTTCGAAAGATGAAGAAGATAATCAAAGAGAATTGGCGTCGATGCCTGATTTGGCTCTGTATCTATGGATTGGTTTTCATGGGAGGGTTAAGGCTCCCGGTATTTATTATCAATTTTAAACAAGTGGATAAAGAGGTGAAGTTTTCGGGAATCGTGCTAAAGGAGGAAGATCCGGCACAAGCGTTTATCTATATTACCCCCTATGAATCGACCATGTTTATGAGGAAGGATGGGTATACCTCTTCCAGAATCTTGAACATAGATACAGACGTTTCCGCTCAAGATTTGCAGGAAAAATATGGGGATCTGGGTGTCGTGGAAAAACTACTTCCGGACGGTACTTTTTATGAGGTAACCGTAAAAATGGATGCGGAGGGCGACCTGAAATGGGAAAAGAAAGGGGATTTGCAATGGGCACAGACGGGTGATTTGAGTTGGGAGCAGAAGGACGATTTGAACTATGCCTACTGTATCGTCGCCTTGGATGATGCCAGCAGAGGAACTTTGTTCGATTACCTTTTTGGGAAGTATTCTAAAGCAAAATATTTTGTTGCTGAAAAGGCATCGTATGAATAAGCTTCATTCTTCCCGATAGGAGCGATGATAAACAGCTAAGGAAGTTGTTGATTTTTGTAAAGCAAAAAATAATGCAACTATGCTTTTTGCGGTTGCACTTTATTCTACTGTTTGCACTAATTTCTACGGAATACCTCCCTTATGATGATTGTCGATCTAATTGAAGGCGGCATTTCGAGACGAGAGTGAAGGTCGATATCATAAAAGGTGCAATTTGCAGGGCAATTATTGCTATTTTCGCGAGCAAGGGTGCAGTACCCAACACGAGTTTCAGTTTGCGCTAATACTAAGGGTGCAATATAGAATTCAAACCAAATACTTTTATTTGGTTTGTTCGATTACACTCACCATCCTATTATATGAATTGTTGGTTTATATCAGAGGTGTGGTGGGTAGACATATTATGACGTCAGGTTTAATACAAGGCCTGACCTCGCGAAATCCCGCTATATAGCGGGATTCTTCGCATATAGCGGGAATTTTTAGGCGAGCAATAGGCGAGTTATCACCGCAATTTTCCCTCTTTTCCGAACCTTTCCTGTTTTCCATTTGCACTACAATTGTACGATTCCATTGCCCCATGCACCACCTTCGGCATATTCCTGTACGATTCCTTTTAGCATATCCCCCAAAGATCGAAACCGCCCGCGGATCTCTGACGACCTGCGGGCGATTCGTTTACCAACCAAACCAGCTGTTTTTGACTTCTTTGTGGGTATTGCATTTTTCATACCAATAGCTGCTTTTGCAATATTCCCTTGCATGTTCGTATGTAACCCTCTCCTCTTTGCCTTTAGCCTTGCAATAATCGTTACAGAAACCGGCTTTATAGTATTTACACATCGCGGTCACCTCCCTCCATTTATTGTTTTTGCTTTCAAGGGCTTGGCTCAATAAGCAGTTGAAATTTATAACAGGGTTAGGCAGACTTATTTATTTTTGTGTCTGTTCTTGTGTTGATTAAATATTTATTTTCGCAATCACAGCAAAAAAGCTGACCAAGGCAACTGGGACACCGTTCCATCTCACAACCGAAATGATGATATTGTCCTTTTCTAACGTTGCAGTCATAGCAAATATCATAAGGCTTCATATCGGGAAGCAAATCCAGCGAATCGCCGGCCTTGATCCGTTCATAATATTTATTACCTATACGAATAGTCAATATACTGCAGCCATAGCCCGGACTCATCTCCTGACGGCAGTCCTGACAGATGACGGTCCCATATTTACCTTTTTCCATCACTTCTTTCCGAATTCCCATTGGATATTTTTTCATTCCCTTTTTTCCTGCCATAAACTAACCCCCAATTGTAGTTCTATTATCCTACAATTGGGGGCTTTTGGTCTATTGTCCGTTTTTACTGGTCCTGTGCATATGGTTGAGGGCTTTTTCTCGTTTAAAATTCAATCATATGATATACTGAGAAACATAAAAAGACGGAACGATATCCCGCAACAAGTTCGTAACATAGAGAGAGTATAATAAAAAAGCTGACAAAAGAGAGAAGGTTTTTAATGGCTCATATTTTAGTGGTAGAAGATGAAATATCGATCAATGCATTGATTTGTAAAACGTTAACCTGCGTCGGGCATACCTGCGACCAGGCATTTGATGGGAAAACAGCGTTGCAAATGGCCAATGCGAAGCCTTATGATTTATTGATTTTAGATGTTATGTTGCCCGAAAAGAATGGTTATGAAGTTTTAAATGAGATTTCCGGAAACACGGCGATTATATTTTTAACAGCGCGTGACAGCTTGAATGACAAGGTAAAGGGGCTGAATTTGGGCGCGGATGATTATATCGTAAAGCCCTTTGAAACGTTGGAGTTAATCGCGCGAATCGATGCCGTTTTAAGACGGCTCAAAAAGGCGGATATAACCTTTTCAAAAAATGGCGTGGTTGTTGATTTGGCGCGAAGAACGGTTCGTGGCAATCAGGGCATCATTGATGTAACGCCACAGGAATTTGAACTCCTGGAGGTGCTCATTATAAACCGAAACATAGCCCTTTCCCGCGAAAAGCTGCTGGAGCTTGCCTGGGGCTATGATTATGCCGGAGAAACGCGAACTGTCGATTCTCATATCCAAAGGCTTCGAATGAAGCTGGGGTTTGAGGACGTCATAAAAACCGTATATAAATTGGGCTACCGCCTGGAAGATTAGGTTGGTGTTACAATGAAATTGTGGATGAAAATATTTGCGTTTACCCTGTTTCTTTTTATCGTCATATCCTATTTCAGCATTTTTTTAATTTCCCGTCTTTCCTACGAGAACAGCCTGAGTACAGCAAGAAGCCAGGCTTTTTCACAGCACGAGCTGATATCCGCCGATGTTTCTGAGAGCTTAAAGGCGATTATTGAGCGAAACGATACGCAAAATTTTCATAAGGCATTAAATTCATTGATGAATTACTATTTGGGTTATTATGAAAACAAAGACATCTACCTCAGTCTTGAAAAGGAAGGCGTCGTTCTTTTCGGAAATATTCCGACACAGGAACAGCAGGAGGCGCTGAAAGACGTTTCCGGAGCCCGAAAATCAACGGTCTTGACAATTGACAATCGAAAATATATTTTTGCTTCCGGCTCCATTGTCGATGAGTATGTTTTGGTTTATGCACAGGACATAACCGATCTGGTAAGCTCTCAAAATCAGCTGACAAAACAGTTGTTGCTTATTGAGATATTTGCCGTTTTACTTTTCTGTATTCTGTTGTTTTTCATCATAAAACAGCTGACAAAGCCCATCATAAAGCTCCAAAAGGTCTCCAAACGGATTACGGCCGGAGAGCTTGCGGTTAGAGCCACGATAAGCGGGAGGGATGAAATTTCCGATCTGGCAGAGAGCTTTAACGAAATGGCTGACGAAATTGTAGCAAGAATCAAAGAAAACGAAAAAGCTGCGCGCCAAAAACAACAGTTTATCGATAACCTGGCCCATGAATTAAAAACGCCGCTTACCGCCATAAAGGGCTATGCTGAGCTTTTACAGAACACAAAAACAACGGAGGAGGAACGTCTGAATTCAACATTTCATATCCTCTGTAATGTTGACCGAATACAAAGTATGTCTCAAAAGCTTTTGGAAATGGCGCTGAACAGAGACTTGAAAATTGAATTTAGGCCGGTGTCCGTATCGGAATTGTTTATGAACGTGAAGGATGAATTTTTATCTGTATTGCGTGAGAAAAATATAACGCTCACAACTTCCTGTAATTCGGAAATAATTTATGGCGACGCTGTACTTTTACAAAATCTTCTTTGTAATTTGATTGATAATTCAATCAAGGCAAGCGAAAACGGCGGCAATATAGCATTAAACGCCTATGAAAAGGACGGATCCATAGAAATTGAGATCATAGATAAAGGGGTGGGAATTGCAAAGGAAGACCTTGAAAATGTTTTTGAACCGTTTTACCGCACCGATTTTTCACGGGCAAACCATGACAAAATCAATGCGGGACTGGGGCTTGCTTTATGCAAACAGATTGCGGATTATCATCATGCAAGCATAGAAATCCAATCCGAGATCGGTGAGGGAACCGCCGTAAAAATAATTTTTAAATTGGCGTGACGCTTTTACAACTTGACAACAACTTTATGAAATAATGGCAACAAGGATTGGTTACACTATCGCTGCAACGTTGTAAATTATAGCCGAAAGGAAGATTCAATCATGAAAAAACCATTATCAAAAGTCATATGGCTTTGTTCCGTAATCGCTGCGATTGCGGCAATGAGTGTGCTTCTGAACGCCGTCATTGCCGGAGCTCAGACGAACGAAGACAGCAAGGTCGTTTCAGCGCAACCGGTTTCTGTTGCGCCTCTTGACCTTTCCATCCCCGAGGAGGAGGAAAAAAATGTTCAGTGGGAATTGGACAAGGGTAGGCCAAGTCAAAATAGCGAAAAAGATTTAAAGCCGCAGGATGTTGCCAATCGCGCAGCAAAAGCAATTGCTGAATATTTTGACACGGACACAAGTGATAAAACATTTTTTGTGGGAAGCGCAAAGAACGAGTTACTGGATAAGCCGTTGCTGGCCGCCCGTTGCGAATCGGAAGAATTTTCCTACTATGTGTCCATGGATTCGGTTACCGGAACAATATATACGGCACTCAGGGCGGCCAACACGTTAACCGCTTATCCGGATGTTGAAAATGAACTTTATTACAACGGCGAAGCAGAATTGACTGAAGAAGTGCTCGTAACGCCAGGAGACGAGGAAGCGCTTAGAAATCAGCAGATGGCGGATCCGGCCTACATCCAAGCCGCTGAAACCTTTATAAACGAAAAATTCCCGGACAAAACAATCGCGAAAGTCAAAAATATTTATCAGGGGTGTGTGGCCGGAAAAGTTGGCGTTTCTACCGTTTTGACTGCAGTCGATCTTACCGATGGAAGCGGTTATATGGTTCAGATGGGTTCGGAGACTCAGACCATCCTTGAAATTACCTATTATCCGAATGGTGTTGTAAATTATCTGAAGGATGAATACGAGGTTGATTCAGAAAAGCTCTCGACATATGATTCATTGGATGATTAATTTAATTCCTGTGAAAGCGTAAAGAGGCGTCGTCATTTCGATTTCGCACATTGCCAGAGATACGCATGGATAACAGCATATATTTTGTTTCATCGAAAGGCCACTTAACCCGCATATACGGGAAAGTGGCCTTTTGGGCGTTGACTTTTTATGTGCATTGGTTTTAAATGCAACCCAGGGTCGTTGGTTCAAGTCCAACAGGGGGAGCCAGTGAAGCCCACGATTGTAAAAAATCGTGGGCTTCTTTTCGTGAAATGGATAAAATACGATATCATTCCAATCAGACACTTACGCAGGAGGCGATCAGAGGGCTGTATGACGATATCTCCGGCCAATATAAAAAACATCTCCAGCCGATATCTACGCTGGAGGCGTTGCTTAAACGGATCTATAATATCAGAAGTTTGGTGGCTGTACGCTGGCGCAGCTTCGGGAAAAGGAGCTGTCCTCACTTGACTTCTACAAAACCGCCGTGGAACTCAGGCAGCCTACCAGCAATGGCATGGCGATCGATGAATACAGCCGCCGTGTGGGACTGAAACCGTATGCACTGGACTATTTGAAAAAGCTGAAGGAATCCGGGATTAAAGTTGGAGTTGCCACGGGCTTGCCAAAGGTTCTCTATGAGCCGGTACTGAAGAACAACGGCGTTTATGATTTGTTCGACGCCTTCACCTCCACCGATGAAGTGGACCGCGGCAAAACTTTCCCGGATGTTTTTCTCCTTGCCGCAAAAAAGCTGGGATTGGAGCCGCATGAGTGCGTTGCCTTTGAGGATGTTCCGGAGGGTGTCAAGAGCGCAAAGCAAGCGGGGATGACCGTCTGCGGCGTGCATGATAAATATTCTGAAAGCTTCAGAGCGGATATTGAGAAAATTGCCGATGGGTATCTATTGAACTTTTCAGAAGTACCAAAGCTATGATTGTACCGATTCAACGAGAATTTTTTGAAAACCTCTTGACAAACCTCTTTTAATCGCCCATATTGTACTTGTTCAACAATAACAGTTGGAACAGATAGCACAGTCGAGGAGGTTGATTGCTTGGATATCATACTATCAAATTCGTCACAGCAACATATTTATATCCAAATCAAAGAGCAGATTAAGGCACAAATCCGTTCGGGCAAGCTTGCAGAAAACGATGCGCTGGCGTCGCTTCGCCAGCTGGCGGCGGAAATCAGAGTCAGCGTGGTCACGGTGCAAAAAGCGTATTCCGAACTTGAGCAGGAGGGTTACATCGCAAGTCTGCATGGCAAGGGTTATTTCGTTGTGCCGAGCAATTCCGAATTGTTCCGCGAAGGTCTCCTCTGCGAAGTGGAGGAGCATATAAACAAAGCGGTCGAGGTTGCTCGGATGGCGAACATGACCGATGACGAATTCTTGAATCTGACTAAGCTTTTAATGGAGGTAAGAGACCATGAATAAATTAAAAGAAATTCGGCAATGGCCCGACAAAATAAATATCAAGCGAGAGCTTCTGTACTCGCTGACGGTGGTTGTGTTCGGCCTACTGTTCGGCTGTGTCGCCAAAGCAACGGACAGCATTTCTCTCATTGGTGACATTGGTACGGATTTGGGGGTGTGGGTGTTCATTGTGTCCATAATTGCCGCCTTCAGCAGTCGGCCGCGGTTCGCCATGATAAACACACCCGTATTTCTTCTTTCCATGCTTACCTCCTATTACCTTTACGGGCAGCTGATTCTCGGTTTCTTCCCGAAAGCATATATGATGGGCTGGCTTGTGATGGCGTTGATTTCACCCATTGGCGGCTTGATCGTATGGTTTGCACGGGGCGAAAAAATACTCTCAAGCATCTGCACCGCATTGCCGGCATCGCTTTTGTTCGCCTGTGGCTACCCAGCCGTATATACGCATCAGCCGGTGATGGTGTTGGATTTACTGTTCGGTGCTGTCTTGCTGCTGATCCTACCGAAAACATGGAAGGCTCGCGCGATTGCCGCAGGCGCCGCCGTTATTTTGGCTTTTGTTATGGTGCAACTCAGATTAATATCCTACCTGCCGTGGTAGAGAAAGGAAGGACGATATATGTATAACATTTGCATTGTGGAGGACGACGCGGTCATCCGCTCAGAACTGAAAAACCTGCTTGAAAAGTATGGCTACAAGGCAACTGTGACCGAGGACTTCGGCAGCGTTGTCGAGTTCGTGCTGACTCAAAATCCCAGCTTAGTGCTGCTTGACATCAACCTCCCGGTCTTTGACGGTTACCATATCTGCCGTGAAATCCGCAAAGACTCCGAAGTGCCGATTATTGTTGTCACCAGCCGCGACAGCGACATGGATGAGCTCATGAGTATGAACCTGGGCGCAGACGACTTTGTCACAAAGCCGTATAATACGCAGATTCTGCTTGCCCGGATTTCATCGTTGCTGGGCCGCGCATACGGAGCCGAGAAAATAGACAAGCTGGTATTCGGCGAACTGAGTCTTGACATGGGTAAAAATCTCGTGAGTTTCGGAGCGGGCAGTGCCGAATTGACCCGCAATGAACTGCGGATATTGGCATTGCTCATACGCAATAAAAACACGGTATCCACCCGTGATGCGATTATGAATGAACTTTGGCAGTCGGATGAATTTGTGGATGACAACACGCTGACAGTCAACATCAACCGCCTTCGCAAAAAGCTGGAGGAAATCGGCGCTGAAGGTCTGCTCAAGACCAAGAGAGGTCAAGGGTACTCATTATGCGACTGAAGGAATTTTTGAAAGACCGACTCCTATTTATACTGTGGAACGCACTCATCGCCGCCTTCAGTGCCGTCCTGTTTTTTGTAGTGGATGCGAAGGTGTTCTTTGTTTTGTTCGTTCCATGCCTTTATATTCTCGGCTGCGCGGCGGTGCTTGCCGTTGAATTTATCCGCAAAAACAGCTATTACAAAAAGCTGTATTACAACCTTGATGAATTGGATCGGAAATGCCTGCTCTCCGAAATTATCGAGGAACCGAATTTTTACGAAGGCAAGATGCTCTATGATATTTTGAAAACCTCAAACAAGGCTATGAATGACGAAATCGCCGGACACAGCCGCTCCTCCGCCGAATACCGGGAATACATAGAAATGTGGGTGCATGAGGTCAAGACACCCATCGCCGGGGCAAAGCTGATCGGTGAGAACAACGGCAACGATGCTCTGCTTGAGGCCCTTGAGCGGATTGACAAGTATGTCGAGCAGGCACTTTTCTATTCCCGGAGCAACACGGTTGAAAAAGACTTCATCATTAGAAAAACCGATTTGAAAGAGATGGTCGCCGCCACCCTGCGGAAGAACGCAAAGCATATCATTGGCAGCAAGGTTAACATTGAACTTACAGATATTGACGGCATGGTCTACACCGACGCCAAGTGGGTCGATTTTATATTGTGGCAACTGCTGGACAATGCGATTAAATATGAAAGCAAAAATATTAAGATATATTCCGAGCAGAATCAAAATAATATCACGCTCTTTATCTGCGATGACGGCATCGGCATCCAAGCATCAGAACTGGGGCGTATATTCGACAAAGGGTTCACCGGGGAAAACGGCCGCCGTTATGCCAAATCAACGGGCATCGGCTTATATCTCTGTAAAAAGCTGTGTCTGAAACTTGGGCTTAACATCACCGTCCGGTCAACACAAAACGAAGGCACGACCTTTGAAATTGTATTCCCAAAAAGCGAGATGCACGGCATCTAACTAATGCTTTGTAACCCTGCCTAAACAATAGAAGCTGTATACTAAATTGGTATGAGCCCGTATCATGCTGAAAGGGAAACCATCTAACCTTACAAAAGTGTAAGGTGAACTGTAAGGTAAATCAATGGTAGTTTGTTTTGGATAACGGTAAAATATAGACATCCCAAACAAACGGAGGTAATGATTATGAGCATTTTACAAGTCCAGTCTGTCGAGAAATATTACGGCAGCAAAAACAATCTGACCAAGGCATTGGCCGGGGTCAGTTTCTCGGTAGAGCGCGGCGAATATGTCGGTATTATGGGAGCGTCCGGCAGCGGCAAAACGACGCTGCTCAATTGCGTGTCCACCATCGACACGGTAACCAGCGGTCATATTTTTGTCGGCGATAGAGACATCACGGCTCTTAAAGCCAAATCTCTCGCCCAGTTCCGGCGCGAGGAACTCGGCTTTATCTTTCAAGATTTCAATCTGCTTGATACGCTCACCGCTTACGAGAACATCGCTCTGGCGTTGACGATTATGAAAGAGAACCCATCGAAGATTGACCCGAAGGTCAAAAGTGTTGCGACTCTGCTTGGCATTGAAAAGCTGCTGGCGAAGTATCCCACCCAGCTGTCGGGCGGTGAAAAACAGCGCGTAGCGGCAGCCAGAGCGATCATCACCAATCCGTCCCTTGTCCTTGCCGATGAGCCGACCGGCGCGTTGGACAGCAAGTCGGCCCGGATGCTCCTCGAAAGCCTTCAGCGGCTCGTCAAGGATAACGGCGCAACGATTCTGATGGTTACGCACGACGCCTTTTCCGCAAGTTACTGCGACCGCATCATCTTCATCAAGGATGGAAAGCTGTTCTCCGAACTCAGTAAAGCTGGAATGAGCCGCAAGGAGTTCTTCGGACGGATCATCGAGGTGATCGCCCTGTTGGGAGGTGACGGTGATGTATTCTAAGTTAGCTTTTCGCAATGTCAGAAAGAGCTTCAGAGACTACGCTATCTACTTTCTGACTTTGATGTTCGGCGTGTGCATTTTTTATGTGTTCAATTCCATCGACGGTCAAAAATCCATGATGGTCATCACCGATTCAACCCTTGAGAGTATGGAAACCTTGCAAATGATTATGGGCTATTTCTCGGTTTTCGTTGCCGCCATACTCGGGTTTTTGATTGTTTATGCAAACCGTTTTCTTGTCAAGCGGCGAAAAAAGGAACTCGGCATATATCAGACCCTCGGCATGGAAAAAGGACAAATTTCAAGAATACTCACTATTGAAACATTACTTGTTGCAATCCTGTCATTGGCTGTCGGCCTTGCACTCGGCGTACTTGTTTCACAAGGGTTTGCCGTTTTGACCGCTTCTCTGTTCGATGTGAAGTTAGCGGAGTTTAAGTTTGTTTTTTCATCGGCGGCGGCAATAAAGGCAATTATGTATTTCGGCATTTCATTCCTGCTGGTCTTGGTTTTTAACCGTATAACAATAGGCAAGCAAAAGCTGATTGACCTTCTAAACGCCGAACGCAAAAATGAAAAATTCAAAACGCCGCATTTGATGATTTCCGTTATACTCTTTATTATATCGCTTGTCGTTCTTGGGATTGCTTATTATTTAGTCCTAAAAGAAAACATCGGCTATCAAGCCAAAGATGAGGAGATTATGGCGGCAATGATACTTGGTGTTGTCGGAACCTTTCTCTTTTTCTTTTCGCTGTCCGGCTTTTTTCTAAAGGTTATACAGCAGATGAAGGGCGTATATTTCAAAGGTCTTAATATGTTTGTGCTTCGGCAGATCAACAGCAAAATCAATACGGCTTATGTGTCTATCACAATGGTTTGCCTGATGCTCTTTCTTGCCATATGCGGGCTGTCCTTCGGTATGGGCTTTTCTAACGCGATCACAAGCGACCTTGAGCGCTTACACCCGTATGATGCCACCTCAAATCTGATTGCGTTCATTCCGGCCTCGGAGGATGAGCCGATTGACAGTAAGGATACGATAGTAATTCCCGTTGATGTCATGGCGGAGCTTAACAAATTGAAAATACCGCTGAACTCATATGCCAAAGAGGTAGCGGTCGTTCACATGAGCGAACTGGATATCACTCCCGAAAAGTATAACGGACTGATGACCGGAAACTATATGACTTTATCCGATTACAACAAATGCCTTGCTCTTCAAGGAAAAGAGCCGGTTGCGCTCAAAGATAACGAGATGATTTTTAATTGTCTTAACGAAGTGCATCAAAAGGATTTCAGCGAGTATATCAACCATAATAAGATCACGGTTTCCGGCACGGATTTGGTACTAAAAAATGTTGATGAAACGGTTCTTTACAATGTGACCGCTATAGGAAATTACAACTGTTTCCGAGTTTTGCCAGACGCGTTGCTCACAGAGGCAATACAGTATGTCAATATCATCAATGTCCAGTTCGTAGAAGATACGAGCGAGTGCAAGAATCTATATCTCTCAGCTATGACGGAACTGTACAATAACTTGGAAGTAGAGCACCAGACTCCGGAAAACACCGTCTATGTAAGCATTTCTCATGCAACCCGATTAGGTAGCTTTGAGAGCAGTAAATCATCCTCCGTAACAATTGCCTATTTAGCGGTTTATCTCGGTATCATCTTTGCAGTTATGGCAGCTGTTGTTCTGGCCATTGCACAGCTTTCAGAAGCAAGCGATAACGCACAAAGATACAGCCTTCTCCGCAAGCTGGGAGCAGACAACAAAATGATAAATAGTGCGCTCTTCCGACAGATTGCCATATACTTCGGTGTGCCGCTCCTGCTTGCCGTTATTCATTCCATTGTCGGTATAAACTTTATCAATCAGCTCATATCGCAACTGGGAAGAACGAGCATTCTGCTGGACAGCTTAATCACCGCAGGCATTCTCGTAGTCGTCTACGGCGGCTACTTCCTCGCCACCTACTTCGGTAGCAAGCGAATTATCGGAAACAAATAACCCAAAAGGCGCACTCTGCGCCAGCAAGTTAAGTGACTATAATAGAGTATGCTGGGGGGGTTATTTACCCCAGCATACTCTATCAGTGCGCTATTGTCACTCCACCTCTAACGAGTATAGTTCACAATACCTCCTCAAATACAATGCTCTCGAGCGGTATTGTGTATATTCCCCTTCTAGAGGAAATATAACAGCATTGCTTCCAAAGGTTTCAAATTGGACAACTTCATCCGTCAACAAGGCATCAGATTCTAAAGCATCTTTCCAATCTTTTTGAGATTTAGCGAGTAAAGTTTTTTTATCATTATCAAGTTCTTCATAGAGTGTATGATAATAAAGGTTCATTTTTTCTTCCCATTTTTTTGCGTATTCACTAGTGAGATGAGAAAGTGCGAAAGGAGCCTGTTCACTTTGATCATATGCATCAATATATTCCTCGTCCAATGGATATACTGCTAACAGCGAGCTGTGAATATAGTGTTTTGGTCCCGCGTCGTATTCATTAGGCAGGGAAGAAACTGAAGATTGACAGGCATTTAAAAGCATCAAACCGATTAGAACATACCCGAGTAATACGCTTTTTTTCATTTTGATTCACCTCAATTAAATAATCCAGCCAAGTCATAGCCACCCATACCCCCGAAGCAAAAACGCTCCGAGGGTATAGTAGATTCAATTAAGTCATCAGTTAATATCGCCTTTCGTTATTTCTGGTCGTTCTTATTAATATTCTTCTCATAATAATCTATTAAATAGAGAGAAAGGCAAATGGAGAACAAGTATATGAAAATTTGCCCAATCGTAATAAATGAAAAAACTTTAATCAACATAAAAGCCGAATAGAGCCACTGAGGATAAAGGCTTGGAATAAAAGCAAATGGAAAATGTAGCAATATCATAATTAGAAAAGTGATAAATTGTATATATGTGGACTTTTTATATGATTTTGCTTTCCTAAATTTAAATGCAAAAAAATAGGAGAATAGAAATGGAGACCATGGAATGAACAATATTGGCCATAATTTTCTTCTCATAGTTGTTTGCCTCCTTAAATAATTTAATTTTTATCGAGGAACCCATTTTATGCCGGCACCAGCATAAAAACCTTCGCCTGAAGCTTTGTACGAAAATCCACTATTAATATCAATTTTCGCACCCCCTGCAATTCCAACTCCTCCTTCTCAAGTCAAAATAATATCATGGGTTTTAGTACGAAAAAGTGTGATCCCTGCATCAAGCTTTACTGCCGTGAGGTCTGCTTCAAGAGCACCGGTATTATCTAGAGCAACCGTCCCCGAAGCGCCAATTTCTACTGCAGTTATGGTTACCCAAAAAAACCAACTTTAAATTTCCCCTTTCCAATGCCAACGCTTCCGTCAGCAGACACCCCATTCATCCCCATAGTAGGCGCATTACCTTTGGCATAGAAAAGATGTCCTTCAAAAATCTCATTCGTCACATAAGCTAGGGACGCTGTTCCTTTTGGCGGGATAAACGAGAGTGATTTCCATATGTTTTACGATCTCCTTTACTATTTTCGAATAGTGCGGTCGTATCCGTTTCTTCTATGCAGTGATACCCTTGCTGATAATAAAAATCATCAATCGTTCGTTCAATCAACCCGTCCGGATCAACCCTGTTCACCGGAGTAATGGTAACGCATAGAATCGCAGAAAACAACCCAGCGGCAAACGCTTATAACATCAAACAAACCAATGATTACAAGGCTTTTCAATCCTTGTTTCATTATACAGCAAATTCATAAAAAATCTATATTTATCTCGTAAACAATCGTCGTTCGGTTTGACTATACTGGTACGACTGATCGTGTGTTCTTTCAGTTTTGGTTTGAACATTGTCTATTCTACCCGATATAACAACAGCTCTCGTAAAAGGGAGTGGCCGGAAAGAATTCGGGACAATATCATCCGGGGGACACAGTAGGCCTTTGACAGGCAGAAAAAAATGGTGCCGGCACGTTTTGGATTTAGAAATCCCTCCTGTGCCGGCACCATGTTTATTTTTTTATCAGAGCGTTCGCATGAACACGCGCCGCTACGCTCCGGAGGAAGGCTGGGAGGAGGATTTCTCCTCGGACACCACCAGATCCACAAAGGTTCCGGCAGCCACTTCACCGCCCTCCTGTAAGGGGCTGCGG
>JGI994J12354_10000532_pt1 | contig 37859 bp, 37 predicted proteins | sample IntmicLarv3ML3BL_FD_12354 | JGI IMG/M metagenome (IMG submission 12354) | reverse complement strand
GCTGGAGACATATGTTATAGAAGGAAGACCAAACAGCGGCACAATCTGCCTAAACGGCGCGGCGGCAAGGCATGTGCAGAAGGGCGATGTTGTAATTATTATCGCGTACGGCACGATGGAGCAGTACGACGCGGTGAGCCATGTGCCGAAGGTTGTGTTTGTGGACGGCGACAACCGCATTGTGGAGCTGGGGCATGAGGTTCTGCCGGATTAGGTGGGCGATGTGGATATTTTTAGGGCTTTTGGCACGGCTGGCGCATGAAAAATATTTTGCACAGCTTTCGAGAAAAAACGCAGGGAACGACACGGGGTCGTACCCTACAACTCTCTGTGCATTTTGTATATTCATGCGTCAGCCGTGCCTCGCGTATTTTTTACAGTTGACAACGCCCGCAAAAAATTATATAATAGACCACGACAACAAACACGGAAGGAATGATAATTATGAAACATATTAAAACATTAAACAACGCAACATTAAAAGCATCGGCGGCAAAGGGCGGCTGCGGCGAATGCCAAACATCGTGCCAATCCGCATGCAAAACCTCCTGCACAGTTGCAAACCAGAAGTGCGAAAAGCTCAGCAAGTAATACCGCAAAAGGCATAAGGACAGACAATATTGTCTGTCTTTATTTATATATCTATCAAAAAGGACTGATTAATATGATACACTACTATAAACAACTGGACCACAATATCGTGCTGGACGTATACAGCGGCGCGGTGCATATCCTAGACGACGTCGCATACGCCGCCTTAGAGCATTTCGGTCAGCAGTTCGACACTTCGGACACATGCCCGACTTCGCTGATATCCGCGCTAAGCGGCAGATACACGCAAGAGCAGATACAGGGCGCATACGCCGAGATACGCGAGCTTGTGCAAAACGATTTGCTGTATACAGACGACGCATACGCCGAATATGCCAAGGGTTTGGAGAAACGCTCCGTCGTAAAGGCGATGTGCCTGCATATTGCGCACGACTGCAACCTGCGTTGCAAATACTGCTTCGCAGGCGCAGACAGCGAGCAGGGTGCAGGCAGCTATGAAGGCGCACGCTCCAAGATGAGCGCGGAGGTCGGCAAAAAGGCGATAGACTTCGTGATTGCGCATTCGGGCAACCGCAAAAATATCGAAATCGACTATTTCGGCGGCGAACCGCTTATCAACTTCGGCGCGGTTAAGGAAATCACCGCCTACGCCGAAGAACAGGGCGTTATCCACGGCAAAACCTTCAGATTCACCATCACCACCAACGGCTTGTTGCTCGATGACGACAAAATGGCGTACATAAACGAACATATGTCAAACGTTGTTTTGAGCATCGACGGCACAAAGGCTGTAAACGACGCGATGCGTGTGCGCGCCGACGGTTCGGGCTGCTACGACACGATTGTGCCGAAGTTTTTGAAGCTGGCGGAATCGCGCGGGCAGGATAACTACTACGTGCGCGGCACATTTACGGCGCACAACCTCGACTTTGCGAAGGACGTACTGCATCTTGCCGATTTGGGCTTTGAGCAAACAAGCGTGGAGCCTGTTGTGGCGGCAGACGCTGAGCCGTATGCGCTGCTGCCGGAGCATCTGCCGCAGATATACGCGGAATACGAAACGCTCGCCGCCAAGTATGTGAATCGGCGCAAGTCCGGCAATGGGTTTAACTTCTTTCACTTTATGGTAGACTTAGAGCAGGGGCCGTGCGTTATAAAGCGGCTGTCGGGGTGCGGCAGCGGACATGAATATGTGGCTGTAACGCCGGACGGCGACATCTATCCGTGCCATCAGTTTGTGGGCAAAGAGGAATTCAAGATGGGAAGCGTACTGGACAACCGCTTTGACGAGGATATAAAACAGATATTCCAGAAATCGAACGTATATACCAAGCCGGACTGCCAAGCGTGCTTTGCGAAATTCTACTGCTCCGGCGGGTGTCCTGCCAACGCGTATAACTTCAACGGCGATATCGACAAGCCGTATGCAATTGCCTGCGATATGGAGCGAAAGCGTGTGGAATGTGCGGTCGCTATCGCGGCGGCTTTGGCGGATTAGTATAATAAGAAAGGTAATAAAATTATGGTAACATTTGAACAAATCGCAAAAAGCGAAGAGATACAAACCTATATCCGCCACGGCAACGACCTGCTGGGCGCTATGGGCTACACAGAGCATTCGCTGATACACGCATCGCGCACCTCCAAGCGCGCGGGCGATATCCTCGAAACGCTGGGCTATGCGCCGCGCGAGATAGAGCTTGCGCGTATCGCAGGCATGATGCACGATATCGGCAATATGGTGAATCGGCAGGAACATGCGCAGATTGGCGCGGTGCTGGCGTTTAACATCCTCACCCGTATGGGTATGGCTCCCGACGAGACTGCAACCGTCGTGAGCGCTATCGGCAACCACGACGAGGGCGCGGGCGGAAGCGTGAATGATACCGCCGCGGCGCTAATATTGGCGGATAAATCGGACGTGCGCAGAAGCAGGGTTCGCAACAGCAATAATGCGAACGCTATGCCGTCGTTCGACATCCACGACCGCGTGAACTATGCGGTTGAAGACACAACGCTGAGCTGCGACACAGAAAAGAAGATTATCGTGCTGGAGATGAATATAGACACCGAGATATGTGCGGTTATGGACTATTTCGAGATATTCCTCGGGCGTATGATGATGTGCCGCCGCGCGGCGGACTTTTTCGATATGAAATTTGAGCTGATTATAAATAGGGCGCGGCTGATATAGGTTTACGGCTTTATATTAGGATTAAAACAGGGGCGGACATATTTGTTCGCCCCTAAAATATTTTTCCGACACATCGCCCGCCTCAATCGTATATATAATAGACGTCTGAATCCAACAAGGGAGTGATACTATGCCAAACTCTTTATCGCGTACGGATAGAGAAATCGAAGCCATATACAATCGCCACATAAACGCCATATATCGGCTGTGCTTCACCTATATGAAAAACGCCGCCGACACCGAAGACGCTGTGCAGGATGCCTTTATCAAGATGATGACGCACAAGGGCATATTCGAAAACCAAAACCACGAGCGGGCATGGCTTATCGTTGCCGCGGCGAATGTTTGCAAAGACAAGCTAAAGCATCGTTCGCGCAAACACGCGGATATCGCCGACTATGAATACTTGGCTGCAAGCGGCGGTTTTGAACCGGACGAAACCATCTGCGAGGTTATAAAATTGCCCGAGAAATATAAATGCGTCATATTTATGTATTACTACGAAGGCTACAACAGCAGGGAGATAGCAAGCGCACTGCGCAAACCGCCGTCGACCGTCCGGAACCTGCTGCACGAGGCTCGTGAACTGTTACGAACGCAAATAAATTGCGGAAAGATAGGAGTTGATTTTGATGCAGAATAGCGATATCAGAAATTCTTTTGATAAAATTGCGCCCGACGCTCAGGCAAAGTCCAGGATGCTGTATAATATAATGAATCCGAAAAAGAAAAACCGCCATGTAACGGCATACGCCGCGATATCCATAACGGTGGCGGCATGTCTGCTGCTTTTGCTCACGCCGCTTATCGCAAACAGAGCCATCGCACCCACAGAAAGCGGTATAACGGCGGTTATATCGCCAACGCCGACAGCATCGGCGCCCACCGCATCGCCGATAGTGATAGCAGACAACCTGCCGATGCTCGATATTGAAGAAAACTACGGCAGCATGGGCTTTGAGGGGCATTACGCCTACGATATATCCGAGCTGGACAACGGAAACCCATGGACGCCCGACGCGAATATCACAGTGATGCCGGTATACCGCAATCCCATCGTATACGACGGCGCGGGATTTCCGCTCGAAAATATGCTTACCGCCGACGATATGCTTGCGCTTGCAAGGAGTACCGCCGAAAAGCTGGGGCTTACGGTTGCGTCCGAGAGCGTATATCCGAGCGCGGAAGATATTGAGCGGATGGCAGAAAAGGGCGCGACCGATATCCGCAATACGCAAGCGTATGAAGCGACTGTGAACTGCGGCGAATTCAGCGTGACCGCGCGGGCAGAGAGCGATATCTTGCTGAAGCTTAATCGCGAAGATTGGCGAGATGCATATACAATGTCGCTCGCCTCCGAAAATAGACGTGAAACGGAGCTGACCGCCGAGCAACGGCTTGAATACAGCAAAACAACAAGAGAAGACGCCGAAGCCGTTATGCCATCTTTGCTTGGCGAGTATAAAACATTTGTAGATATGGAAAACCCGCAGGTGGCGTTGTTTGGAGATTATAATATCTATGCATGGCGCGGATTTAGCTACAGTGCATATGAAGGAACAGGCAGCCTTGAAGAGCAGATTGTGAACCACGCCTTCAACACAGTTCATTTTTCGCCAAACGAAGAAGGGCATCTGTATCTGATTCATCGGCATAAAACCGACCTATCGGACAAAATCGGCGACTACCCAATTATCACCGCCGACGCGGCGCGCGAGCTGCTATTAGATGGGCGATATGTCACCACTGTGCCGGAGGAATTCCCGGGCGAGGAATATGTCGCCAAAGTCGAGCTGATGTATCGCAGCAGCCACTACGATTCAACCTTTTTCCCATATTACCGCTTCCTTGTAGAACTGCCGAACGTGCCGAAATGGAGTGGTTTGAAGAATTTCGGCGCATACTATGTCCCGGCGGTGGAGGAGAAGTATATCAGCAATATGCCGAAATGGGAGGGGCAGTTTAATTAGGGGGGATAGCATACGATATATGGAAACCAAATTTTTGGCGAAAATCCGTAGGGGTACCCTGCGGGTATCCCTATACAAAAAAACCGTCAAAATCATTTGATTTTGACGGTTCCATAATGTTCGTTTTATTTCCTAGCCTTATAATTATCGCCCTTAACGGCAATCACAACCTTGCGGTTTGGCTCGTCGCCTATCGAATACGTATACACCTTCGCGTCGTCCTGCACATACGCATGTATCACCCTGCGCTCGTATGGGTTCATCGGTTCGAGTATATAGCGTTTTCCTGTACGCGCAACCTTGTCTACAATACGGCGGGTGAGGGTTTGCAGCGCTTCCTTGCGCTTTTCACGGTAGTTCTCCGAATCCAACGAAATGCGGATATACGAATCCTTTGATTTATTCACAACCAAGCTGGTCAAGTACTGTATCGCGTCCAACGTTTCGCCGCGCTTGCCAATCACGATGCCCATATCGGAGCCTTCGAGGTTGATATTCATCTTGTCACCCTGAAATTCTGTGTTCACCTGAACATTGATACCCATACCGAAAAACAAATCGTTTAGGAAGTCTGTTGCGGCGGATTCCGGCGTATCTTTCAGCGTTACAATCACCTTTGCGTCCTTGCCGCCGAGTATACCGAAAAGCCCCTTGCTGCCCTGCTCTACTATCTCTATATCTACCATATCGCGAGTTGCACCAAGCTCAAAGAGCGCTGCATTTATAGCATCATCTGTGCTTTTGGCTATTTTTTCTATTCTTTTTAACTGTGTCGATGACATCTACATTCGCCTCCTTCTTCTCGAAATATTTTCTTGTAAAATACTGCTGCGCCACTTGAATAACATTTGAAACAATCCAGTATATACCCACGCCGCAATACGCACTGAACGTAAATATTACCGATATAATCGGCATCATAAACTTCATCATCTTGCCTGTTTGTGCCGCTGTATTCGGCGCATCGTCCGATGATGCCGCAGGCTGCGGCGGCTGTGGTGTAAGCGCGCTTTGCAGCCACGATGTAGCGCCCGCCAGAAGCGGTATAATAAGCAATGCCACTGCGGACCAGCCGCCCGCCGGAGTTTTTCCGCTCATAAAATCGTTTAGCGCATTCCAGCCCGCGCTTGGATAGTTCGCAAGATTCAACCCCAAAAAGTTAAAGTTATAGTCCAATCCCTGCTCTATAGGCTGGCGCACAACGGCGAAAAGCGCGATGATGATAGGCATTTGAATCAGCATAGGCAAGCATCCGCTAAGTGGGTTTGCGCCGTTTGCCTTGTATAGCTCCATCGTCTCTTTGCTCAGTTTTTCTTTGTCGTTTGCATACTTCTTTTGCAGCTCCGCCAACTGGGGCGCAAGCTTTTGCTGTTTCACCATCGAACGCTGCGACTTAAGCCCGAGCGGAAGCAGCAACGCCTTAATAATAAGCGTAAACAGTATGATAGCAACGCCGTAGTTTTGCACCATATCGTAGATCAAGCCGATAAGCCAAATCATTGGTACCTCAATGAATTTAAACATATTAAAGCCCATACGCGGAAATATGCACGAATTGAAAATGAGAAATGCATGGGCTCCGCGCCATCCTTTCTTTTCTTTAGAGCTCTTTCACGCCAAAAGCTCATACTTTTCAGATTACAGTGGTACTATAAACGACCCAAATTGCCGCTATTATAATAACGGAAGAAACTGCTTGTAGTTTCAACACACCATTTCAACGAAGCGGGGGACATGCCCACCGCTTATTGCGTTAAGTCGGAACTCGCCGTTTTCACTTTGCTTAAAAGTGGTGGGGAACATCCTTAACGTAGTTATAATAGTCGATACTTTTGCTACTTAACAGGGTCATACCCACCGCCGGAAAATGGATTGCACCGAAGCACACGCCACACCGCCATACCCGCGCCCATAAAAGCGCCGTATTTTGTTATAGCGTCTATCGCATACTGCGAGCATGTTGGGTAAAACCTGCATGTACTATGCCGTTTCAGCGGCGATATATATTTTTGGTATATACGCAGCAGATACAAAAAAAATCGTTTCATCTAACAATACCCATAAAATACCCAATCTTTAAACAGCCTACCTTTTCAATCCGGCTTTTTTTCCGCGGCAAGACTTGCCGCTGCAGAGTTTGCCGCCGCAGACTTTATAATGCCGCTCTTCTTAAAAAGAAAACTGACATCGCGCTTTATCTGCTCAAATGTGCAGTCCGCCGCACGCATACGCGCCACCAATACGATAGAGTAGCCCGGAGACATATTGCCTTCCATAAGCCGGTAGCTCTCTTTTATCAGCCTGCGCACACGGTTGCGTTTAACCGCATTGCCCAGCTTTTTGCTCACAGTGATACCCAAACGGTTCTTTGCGCCATCCTTTGCGTTCGGCGTTTTGCGGTAATATATAACCACATACCCCGCCGCGATAGATGCGCCGCGATTGTATAGCCATTTAAAATCACGATTGTATTTTAAAGATTCTGTAAATCGCATAGGATAACCCGTTTCTTTTGATAGATTGTTATCATGCCGGTTCAACGCTAAAAAGGCCACGCAGTGACTTTGTCACATAGCGATTTCACCACATAATGACTTGTCACTCGTGACCCGGGTCACGTTGGACCTTAAGCAGACGAACTGCAAATTGGCGCAAAACGCAACTATGCCGACAATACCTTGCGACCCTTACGTCTTCTTCTCGCCAAAACTTTTCTGCCGTTAGATGTGCTCATTCTCTTTCTGAAGCCGTGAACCTTGCTTCTATGACGCTTTTTCGGTTGAAATGTTCTTTTCATGGTTACTACACCTCCTATAACTATTAAAGAATAATAGCCACTTCCGCAAGCTGCGGTTCCGCAGGCAGAGGTTCCTCCACCATAGGTAGCGGTTATTATATAATTGCTACACAAGTATGCATAGCGATAAGCATACGCAACATATTATATATGCCGAAAATGGGTTTGTCAATCTTTTTTGTTGTTTTTTTCGAAAAAATTTGCGTTTTGGTTGGTTTTGTGGTAAAACAATATAAATACCACACGAAAGGATACCGCAATTATGCTAACAAAAAAAGAGAACTTCCTGCGCGCAATCCGCCGCCAAAACCCCGAATGGGTGCCGTATGGCTGCGAAAATGTAACGCTTGTATACCCGCCGGTTGTAGAACGTCCCGCCGGCAAGGGCAAGGACGATTTCGGTGTGCTTTGGGATATCAACGAACTCGCCGAAGGCGGCACATACCCTGTGGAGGGTGATTTTGTAATCACAGATATAGAGGACTTTAAGAACCAACTGAAATTTCCGAATTTTGCCAAGATGGACTGGAGCGTTGCGGCGAAAGAGGCGGCGGCTGTCGACAGGGACGAATACTTGATACAGGGCGTTAGCGAATTCGGTGTTTTCGAGCGTTCCTACCTGCTGATGGGTATGCAAAACGCACTGATGGCATACTATACGAACCCCGACGAGATGTATGAGCTATGCGGCGCGATTGCGGATTATAAGATTGCACTGCTTACGAAATATCACGAGGTTGTAAAGCCCGATATGATGTGGTATGGCGACGATTGGGGTACACAAAACAACCTTTTTATCGCGCCCGAAATATGGCGGCAGATTATAAAACCGCACACACAGCGGGTGTACAATTGTATGAAGGAACTCGGTATCATCATCAACCAGCACTCCTGCGGCAAGATTGATTCTGTGTTTGAGGACATATGCGAGATGGGCGCGGATGTTATCAACCCATGCCAGCCATGCAACGGCTTGAAGGAACTGAAACAACGCTTCGGCGAACTTATCTGCTTCTGCGGCGGGGTAGACAGCCAGTTTGTGCTGGACAACGACGAAGCAACGCCGCAGGATGTGACAGACGAGGTGATAAAGCGAATTTACGAGATGTCACTGCCAAACGGCGGATATATCATAAGCCCCAGCCATAGTGTGCCGTATAATAAAGAGAAGCTGGACGCGATGGAAAAGGCGGCTGTGGAACATGGGCGAAAGGTGTATGAACGCTGATAGTTGTCCACATCTTGTGGGTAACTGCGGATAAGCTCCGCAACCGCGTGTTTTTCCAATAAAAAAACACACAAAATAGCCAAAAACGCTTGACAATCATTGACTTTGCTGATAATATAGTCTAGCTTGATTATACTATGTTATTTTGTAGCTTTACTTCTTAATCTTCGGCAAGAGCAGAGCCCTTGCCCTACAAAATACGGCATATATTACAGCGTTTTCGCAGCTATACATTTTGGAGGAAATTATGCAAATTGATTTAAGTGATTTACAAAACTCACCTATGATGGTGGGCATAAAGCAGTCACGCCGCAGTTTAGATGAAGGCAACGTAAAACGCGCTTTTATCGCGCAAGACGCCGACTCACATATTATACGCCCATTTATGGAAGACTGTAAGGTGATGGGTATCGATGTTGTATCGGTTGAAACAATGAAAGAACTCGGTCACGCCGCAGGGATAGATATCGGCGCGGCAGTTGTAGTGGTTTTGAAATGATTTTGTTTTAAACCGTAGGGAACGACCCCCGTGTCGTTCCGCAAAACATGTATTTCTCGCAACAAGAACGACACAGGGGTCGTTCCCTACATAATCGTTTATAAGAGCATCTGCTTTTATATATAATATTTAAAATGGCTCGCTTGCGAGACATATGGAAAGGAGAGGATTTAATGCCGACATTTAATCAGTTGGTAAGAAAAGGACGTCAGGACAAGACTTATAAGTCCGGTGCGCCGGCTCTTCAAAAGGGTATGAACTCGATTCATAACAAAACGACCGACCAAAGCGCGCCGCAAAAACGTGGTGTTTGCACATCGGTTAGAACATCTACCCCTAAGAAGCCGAACTCAGCGCTTAGAAAGATTGCCAGAGTACGTCTGTCTAACGGTATCGAAGTAACGGCGTATATCCCCGGCGTAGGTCACAACCTGCAAGAGCATAGCGTTGTGCTTATCGAAGGCGGAAGAGTACGTGATTTGCCCGGTACACGTTACCACATCATCCGCGGTACGCTGGATGCGCAAGGCGTTGCGAACCGCCATCAGGCGAGAAGCCGCTATGGAGCGAAGCGTCCAAAGGCAAAATAAGTCCGTCGTTGCAGTATAACAGACGAAGGATGCAGTTTTGCTAAAAATCACAATTCTATATACGGATATACTCTATATGAGTAAATCTCGTGTTTTGGTGCTACTATAATCAACACGCTGTGCTTTTTAGCAAGGCTGTATTCAATTGTAGGTTAGCGCTGACAATAGTCTAAACTTCGTTTAGCCATTGCAAAAAGCCCTTCGTGCTTTTTGTGGTTACAACAAGTTAATGATTTTATTGAGTACCTGTGATTCCAGTAATCATGAAGGAGGGAAGAAAAGTGCCAAGAAGAGGTTTTATAGCTAAAAGAGAAATATTGCCGGATCCGCTTTACGGGAGTGTGGTAATAACAAAGCTGATCAACAACATCATGCTGGACGGCAAAAGAGGTGTTGCACAGCAGATCGTTTATGACGCATTCGACATAATAAAGGAAAAGACCGGCAAAGACCCCGCAGAAGTGTTTAACCAGGCTCTGGACAACATCATGCCGGTGCTTGAGGTTAAAGCAAGACGTGTGGGTGGTGCAAACTATCAGGTTCCGATCGAGGTTAGACCTGACAGACGCCAAACATTGGGTCTCAGATGGCTCACACTCTACGCAAGAAAGCGCAACGAAAAAACGATGCGCGAAAGACTTGCAAACGAGCTGATGGACGCGATCAACGGTCAGGGCGCATCTGTTAAGAAGCGCGAAGATACGCACAAAATGGCAGACGCAAACAAAGCATTTGCACATTTCAGATGGTAGTCGCTGCGATACCTTTATTGCAGCAATCATCATCAATACAAAATTGAACTTTAATATTGTCAATGGCAATATTGGGGGGCAGTGGTTTTGCAGCTGACTGCGATTACCGCTGTTTCTGGAAAGGAGGAACAATTCGTTTGGCAAGAGAATTTTCACTGGAAAATACCAGAAATATAGGCATTATGGCTCATATTGACGCCGGCAAAACCACCACGACAGAGCGTATACTGTTTTATACAGGTCGCGTTCACAAGCTTGGTGAAACGCATGAAGGTGCAGCGACGATGGACTTTATGGCTCAGGAGCAGGAAAGAGGCATAACCATCACATCTGCGGCAACAACGGCGCAATGGAAGGGTCACAGAATCAATATTATAGATACTCCGGGTCACGTTGACTTCACCGTTGAGGTTGAAAGATCGCTTCGTGTGCTAGACGGCTCGGTAACCGTATTTTGCGCAAAGGGCGGCGTTGAACCGCAGTCTGAAACCGTATGGAGACAGGCAGACAAATACAACGTTCCGCGTATGGCGTATGTAAACAAGATGGATATCATGGGCGCGGATTTCTTCCGTGTTGTAGATATGATGAAAGACAGATTGAAGTGTAATGCCGTGCCGATCCAGCTTCCTATTGGCGCAGAGGATACATTCAGAGGCATGATCGACCTTGTGGAGATGAAAGCCCATGTGTTCTACGACCAAGAGGGCAAGGATGAGCGCGTAGAAGAGATTCCTGCAGACATGATGGATATGGCGCAGGAATATAGAGCCGCTATGGTTGAGGCTGTTTGTGAGTTCGAAGACGAGTTGATGGAAAAATACCTCGAAGGCGAAGAGCTTACAGTTGAAGAAATCAAGCGCGCTATGCGTAAGGGTACCGTTGCGGTTAAGATGATTCCCGTACTTTGCGGAACGTCGTATCGTAACAAGGGTGTGCAAAACCTGCTCGACGCTGTTGTAGAGCTTATGCCGTCACCGCTGGATATCCCGGCTATTAAAGGCATAAACCCCAAGAACGACGAAGAGGATGTTCGCCCGGCAGACGACTCCGCACCGTTTAGTGCGCTGGCGTTTAAGATTGTAACAGACCCGTTTGTTGGCAAGCTTTGCTTCTTCCGCGTATACTCCGGTACTCTTGATTCGGGTTCGCATCTGCTGAACTCCACCAAGAACAATCGCGAGCGCGTGGGCAGAATATTGCAGATGCACGCCAACCACCGCGAGGATATCGACAAGGTATACTCCGGCGATATCGCGGCAGCTGTTGGACTCAAAAACACCACAACCGGCGATACGCTGTGTGTGGAAAATGCTCCGATTATACTCGAGAGCATGGAGTTCCCGGAGCCGGTTATCAGGGTTGCTATCGAGCCTAAGACAAAGGCAGGTCAGGAAAAAATGGGTCTTGCGCTGTCTAAGCTTGCGGAGGAAGATCCAACATTTAAGACTTATACCGACGAAGACACAGGTCAGACTATCATCGCAGGTATGGGCGAGCTGCATCTTGAAATTATCGTAGACAGACTTCTGCGCGAATTCAAGGTTGAAGCGAATGTTGGTAAGCCTCAGGTTTCCTACAAAGAGACTATCACCAAGCCTGTTGATATCGAACACAAGTATGCAAGACAGTCGGGCGGACGCGGTCAGTATGGTCATGTTTGCTTGAAGATCGAGCCGCTTGAGGTTGGTCAGGGCTATGAATTTGTTAACGCAATCGTGGGCGGTGTTATTCCTAAGGAATACATCGGTCCGGTTGACCAAGGTATACAGGGCGCAATGCTTTCGGGCGTTTTGGCGGGCTATAATGTGGTTGACGTTAAGGTTACACTACACTACGGTTCGTACCACGATGTGGATTCATCCGAAATGGCGTTTAAGATTGCCGGTTCTATGGCGTTTAAGGAAGGTTGCCGCAAGGCTGTTCCTGTGCTGAAAGAGCCTGTGATGAAGGTTGTTGTAAATGTGCCTGAGGAATACATGGGCGACGTTATGGGCGACTTAAACTCACGCCGCGGTCAGATACAGGGCATGGAAGCAAGAGCGGGCGCGCAGGAGATTACAGCGCATGTGCCGCTTGGCGAAATGTTTGGTTATGCGACCGAGCTTAGAAGCCGCACGCAGGGCAGAGGTCAGTATTCTATGGAGCCTAGCCACTACGAACAGGTGCCGAAGAGCATTCAAGAGGATATTATCTCTACAAGAACCAAAAACGCATAATAAAAATTTACGCAAACTATTGCATTTTGCGGTAAATATATGTAAAATATAAATTAAATAATAAAATATATTGAGGAGGAAAGAAAAATGGGAAAAGCTAAATTCGAAAGAAATAAGCCGCACGTTAATATCGGAACAATCGGTCACGTTGACCATGGTAAGACATCTCTTACCGCTGCTATCACAAAGGTTTTGGGCATGAAAGGTCAAGCGAACTACACAGCTTACGACATGATTGACAAAGCTCCGGAAGAAAGAGAAAGAGGTATCACAATCTCCACAGCGCACGTTGAGTATGAGACAGACAATCGTCACTACGCTCACGTTGACTGCCCTGGTCATGCCGATTACGTTAAAAACATGATCACAGGCGCAGCGCAGATGGACGGCGCTATCTTGGTTGTTTCCGCTGCAGATGGTCCTATGCCGCAGACAAGAGAGCATATCCTGCTTTCGCGTCAGGTTGGCGTTCCTTACATCGTTGTATTCATGAACAAATCCGACCAGGTTGACGACCCTGAATTGCTTGAGTTGGTTGAGATGGAAATCAGAGAGCTTCTTGACGAGTACGAGTTCCCGGGCGACGATACACCTATCGTTTCCGGTTCCGCTCTTGTTGCTCTTGAGTCCGATTCAAACGACCCGACAGCTCCTGAATACGAATGTATCGCGAAGCTGATGGCTGCTGTAGACTCCTATATACCGGAGCCTACAAGAAAGACAGACCTTCCGTTCCTTATGCCTGTCGAGGACGTATTCTCGATCACAGGTCGTGGTACAGTTGCAACAGGTAGAGTTGAAAGAGGTCAGGTTAAGACTTCTGAGGAAGTTGAAATCGTTGGTCTTACAGACGAGAAGAGAAAAGTTGTTGTTACAGGCGTTGAGATGTTCAGAAAGATTCTTGACTATGCTGAAGCAGGCGACAACATCGGCGCGCTTTTGCGTGGTGTGCAAAGAACTGAAATCGAAAGAGGTCAGGTTCTTGCAAAGCCGGGCAGCATCAATCCTTTAACAAAATTCAGCGGCGAGATATACGTTCTTTCCAAGGAAGAAGGCGGCAGACATACACCGTTCTTCAACAACTATCGTCCGCAGTTCTATTTCAGAACAACTGACGTTACAGGCGTTATCACTCTTCCTGCAGGCACAGAAATGTGTATGCCGGGCGACAACATCACTATCGATGTTGAGCTGATCACTCCTATCGCTATCGAAGAAGGTCTGCGTTTCGCTATCCGCGAAGGCGGCAGAACTGTTGGTTCGGGCGTTGTATCGAAGTTGAACTAGTTTTAAACAATTTAAAGCAGGGTATTCGTTGAGGATACTCTGCTTTTTTATTGAACAATTATTCAGTTAGATTTGCGCCAACAGCATATTACTATTTCTTGCTTTTTTAATGCCATTATGGTAAAATTAGTGAGTAATAAACCAAAACTCACGAAAGAAGAGGTGCTGTAATGACAACAAAACAGAGAAGATTAGTAAGAATATGCTTGATTATTCTAGCGCTTTCAATGCTGACAATGGCAATATCCACATTTGTTCAAATCCACCACAACGGCTGGGAATCGGTTAACGCGATTAATACCGTTCCGTCCGGCGGTATGATGGTGGTGCTTATAATTATGCTTAAACGCGACGACAAAGAAAAGGCGAAAGAGACGAAAAAGGACGAATAGGATATCCAAACTTCTCATAGGAGGATACGAAAAACTATGCCAAAACAAAAAAGTTTTTTAATGAGTTTCAGCTGGGTAGCTGTGATGCTGATGGGTATGGGGCTTTTGTTTTTGAGCCTTGCAGTGGTTATGCAGCTTGTACCTATTTCATTTGAAGACATAAGCACCACCGCCAACGGTGTTCCGCAGCCGACCGCAGCAAACAGCGTATCGGCTTTTCGCCTCGCATTTCTGCTCGCATTCGGCATACCGAGCCTGATGCTTCTAAGCGCAGGCGGCATTGTTGGCGGATGTATCGCCGCGCGGAAAAAACGAGCAAAATGGCTGAAAACCGAAGGGCGGTGCGTTTCTGCACAAATAACCGAATGCACCCCAACAAATATCCGTGTAAACTACCGCTATCTTATGCGTTTGAAGTGTGCCTATACCGCTCCCGGCGGGATAACATATATCTTCAAAAGCGGGACTCTGCGTATGGACCCTATGCCGTATCTGACTCAGGGTGAAGTTAAGGTTTACTACGACCGCGACAATATAAAACGCTATTTTGTTGACGTGGACGGCAGTGTTGGGGTAGGAAGCAGGGTTATTGAGCTGTGATGGTTGCGATTGAGCTAAACAAAATTAGCAGAAAAATGTATTAAAAGGAGATGGACGATAGGATGGCAACCGAGCTAACCTTCGAGATAGCAAAAGAATATGCCTTAAATGCGGGCGCAGATGTGGTTGGCATCGCATCTTCCGAGGAGTTCGCCTCGGCACCGAGCGGATTTCGCCTCACTGATGTTTTGCCGGAATGCCGCTCCGTTATCGTCTTAGGCGCTGCGTCTCCGCCCGATGTTCTAAACGATATACCCGATTATACCGAAAGCCGCAATACCATGCTCACCGCTATGACAGATATAGCAAAGACGCTGGCAAAGCAGATAAAGAGCGACGGGTATAAAACAAAGCCTATAAGCGCAGCCGGCGGCAAATGGGTGGAGGGCGACGGAAGAAAAGAGCAGTTCGGATACATCTCGCTGAAACACGCCGCAGAAATCGCAGGGCTTGGCGTAATTGGGAAGAACTATTTGCTCACAAACCCGCAGTACGGCAATCTGCTTTGGCTTAGTGCTGTTCTCACAGACGCGGTACTGGAGTCAAGCGCAAAGGCAAAATTCGCCGCGATGTGCGACAATTGCAGCAAATGCGTTGATGCATGTCCCGCAAAAGCACTTGACGATATTAATGCATTCGAAAGAAAAGGATGCTCTAAGTTTTTTACAATGAAAGACAGAAAATTCAGAATAGAATGTTTTTTGTGCCGCACAGTATGCCCATACTGCTTTGGATATGCAGAATAGGCGAATGTATAAAAGCAAGCCCTCGCCGAATTTTTCGGCGAGGGCTTATGTGTTGCAGCAGAACGATTTTGTTTGACTATATCAACTAAATCCCAAGCTCGGCAAACCTATGCAGCATCGCCGCAACCTCCGCGCGGGTCGAATTGCCCAGCGGGTCAATCACGCCGTCCCCTTTGCCGTTTATTATGCCGAGTTTATTCATATCCTGCACTGCGCTCTTTGCGTAATCCGAGATATCCGCCTCATCCGCAAACATTCTGTATTCGGCTGTTAATATAATATCTGCGCCTGTATATCTCATATACCGCGCCAGCATAACGGCTAATTGCTCTCTTGTAACCGCGCCCTTTAAGTCCTCGCCGTCCATTATACCACTTTCCGTTCCCCATTCCACAGCCTTTGAATACCATGCGCTTCCGCCTGTTGTGTCGACACCTGCGATGCGTGCCAGCACGGTTATAAACATTGCGCGCGTCATTGTATCCTGCGGTGCAAATTCGGTTTCGCTTATTCCGTTAAACAAACTGTTTTCAACCGCGAATATAACGTCGCCATAGAACCAGTCGTCTTTGTCAACATCGCTGAATGCAATCTTTGTCGGCGGAGGAGTCGGCTCCACGGTCGGCATTGGCATCGGCTCGGGCAGTGCTGTTGGTTCGGGCGTTGCGGTTGGCTCAGCCATCGGTTCCGGCTCTTGCGACGCAGGCTCTGGTAATACAAGCGGGGTTGACTCCGCTGCACCCCCAACAAAACCATTTCGCTCGGCGTAATCAACATCGGGATTTGCCCTCAACAGCTCCAACGCTCTTGTCGCATCTTCAGGTGTTGCATATTGTATGAAGTAGAAACCGCGCCCATTATACGCCGCATCAAGCGCACCATAGGTATCGGTCAATACTTTTCCTTCATACATCTGCAGCATAACCTGGCTAAGCACCGTAGAATGCCAATCATTATCGCTGTATTTATCCTTTATGGCGTTTATATCCTTAACAAATTCATCTGTAAATACCGGCTCGAATTTTGGGGGTGCCGACGGCGTCGCGCGCGGTATATCTACCGCAAACACAATGGATTTCACCGGCTCGCCCAAGCGTTCCGCTATCTTCAGCCCATCTGCATCCTGCTCAAATACCACCAGTTGCACAACAAACACATACTCTCCCGCTTCGTAGTAAATCTCATCGTTATAAATTATGTCGATGGGTTCTTCCTGCACACCCTCATAATTTATATGCTCAATACACGCTCCGTCGCGATATAAAAGAACCTCATATCCTATGATTTTCTCGGAGTCAACAATATCTTCCGGTGGTTCTGTCATCTGTCCGCTAAAGGTAATGCATTCCACCCCTTCGTCGCGGTCTATCGACCAACGCAGCCTGTATGGCGTATAGCCGTCGCCGTTACTGCTGCCGGACGCCCGCGCTTGGTCGAGCAGATCCTCTTCGTAGCCCGCAAAGGCTGCGATAGCGTTTACCGTCAGCATAATCATGCACAATACGACGGCGAAAAACTTTTTTGTGGTTTTCATTCTGTTTCATCCTCCTTGAAATTTTTCGTGATATATACATTATACCATATATTTTCCGAAACGCAACATAAATGTAAACTATATAGGATTGTTTATGTAATTATAATTGGTTCATAGTGCTGTTTCGCTATGATACAATTCCCCATGGGGTGGTATCGTTTGAATAAATTCAAACGATGCAAAAAGCTTACGACTGCGGTCGCAAGGTTTTTCAACCGACTTTTTGGAAAGAAGAAATTATTCATCACTTTCTGTGATGAATAATCATAGGAAAAATTATGAAAGACAATACAAGACATTCCGACAAGTTGATGTTGCTCGGAAACAAAATTGCATATTACCGCAGAAAAAACAAGCTGTCGCAAGAGCAGCTCGCCGAAAAAGTGGGAATCAGCCGTGTGCATATGAGCCATATTGAGGCTCCGAATGTTGTGCAGGCTTTTTCGATAAACGTGCTGTTTGATATTGCAGACATGTTGGAGATTGATGTTATGGACTTATTTGATTTTTAGATGATTGATTTTCTGCTTTATCAATCAAAAAAGCTCTTTGCAAAATCGCAAAAAGCTTCTTAATCAGGGGGCAAGGCGTGTTTCGTTTCGGTTTGTATTCAGCACATTTTTTTGGCTACAGCCGGCAATACCGCTCATTTCACTTTTTTCGCGTTCATATACCCATCATACCGATAATCGAATACATATGGACCTTCGGCGGGCTTTGTAAGCTCGCGCTCATACCTTTTGTTAAACACGTCAACCGGAAAAACCCAAAACAGCAAGTTCGAGCTGACCGAACGAACCAACTCCTCATCGCTGACCTTTACACCATCTCTGTCATACATATCATCTGCGTCAAATTTCAGCTCAACGCCGGTTTCTTCTACATTATCTGAGAAGCCTGACCCGGCGATAAAAATCGGCAGGCATATATATGTACCGCTCAGCATTAAGCTTGAAGGCTCCGCCGAATCTCCGTAATAAGCGCGAAATGTTTTATCGGTATTTATTACAAAATACCCGAGGTCTGTTTCCCATTCGCCGACAATAAATTTTTCGGCATCAGCAATATTGTCCGACTTTTGAGCAGCGGAATCGACACCGGAAAGGCTGTCCGGCTTCGGAATCACGAAGCAGGATACAAGAGATATGCTGATGATAAGCGCGATTCCGATTACCGTAAGGTGTTTTATGGCTCTGGTCATAACGATTACCTCTCCTTGTCGCAAAACAAACTGTGTAGACCACTATAAATTATTTTAAAAATGTTCTATACTGTTATCCCGCTTAAATCTTTCTAGCTTTGTATCCTTCTTAAAACCTATAAAAAGCCTGCCTCTAAAACGTACTTTTTCTTTTTTGATATGTTGTTCGATATCTTCTCTTTCTTTATATATCAGCATTCCTGTATCGTTTATTTTTATAGAAGCATGGGGATCAACAAGCTCTTTTATCGATCCGTCGGGGAATCTGAAAGCAAAAATGGCTCTCCTTTTCCCTACAACTTCCACTCGCGCTGTCTGCTTGGGTCTTTTTTTCAACGCATCCATGTCCGGTGCCACAGCCAATATCCATAATATAAGCAACAATCCCAGAAGTATCGCGCCGGCTGAAAATATTATCTGCACCTTTTCGCCAGTGTCGCCCCGACGATACGGCTCTATTCTTAAAACACCTTCACCAGTGTCTTTTTCAAAACTTACAAGACGTCCGCCCGGATAGCGCGCGCTTACTTTGTAGGTAAGCTGCCCTGTATCGCCCTCATTCATAGCGTCGTAGTATTTGCTTACATTAGGTCTGCCTGCTTCAAATTCTTCTGCCGAACCGTCGGAAAATTTAAACGTAACATAATAGTTTGTAATGGTTTTGCTTCCGCGCTTGCCTGTGCTGGTATATTGCGTTGTTCTTTTCCCTGCAACTTCCACTTGTTCAACTTGTGCAGGGTTGTTCTCTCCGTAAAAATCTATATTTAGCACGGTCACAGTAAAAATCGCGAGGCAAATGGCACTGATTGCAATGACCATTAAGCATTTTTTCTTTTCTGTCATTCGAAACACCTGTTAATATAATTTTTCTAAATTATTATGTTGCTTTAATTATTTTTGGCATCGTTCGTTTTCTAAAATCACCGTTTCTTTTGCTGTAACAGTCGTTTTCAGTGTGAGTTCAAAAACTCTGGCTCTTCTAAATGTTTTGTCCAGCAATTTACACAACGAACTATAGCTCACGCATATTATAAAAATCCCAAAAATAAGAACAGCTGCGATACACCCATATTTACTGCTGTTTACGTAAAGCAGAATAAACCACAGCGCTGAAATCATAATAAATATTGAGTTAATAATTGTCGCTCTCAAAATTCTTATTCTGTTTCTGCAAAACACCATAAATTCGTGTTGGTTATTGTTAAACGGTAGCTGCATGGTTGTGCTTTCAACTTCTAAATGAGATTTTTTCTTTATTACGATTTCCGTTTTTTCGAATATTAAATCAGCAAATCTGTCCACGATTAAGCCGATTATATAGAATCCACCCAATAGCACCACTAGTATAGGAGGTTTATTAAGCAGTTCAAAGATTTTTTCCGACGCCTCCAACCCCAGTATATTTATAATTACAAACAAAATACCAATTGAGCTCTGTAGTCCTATAAGAATTGGCTCGACATAAAGCTTTGTAGTTTCCATCATTCCACCTCACAAATTAGGGCGTTTTACTGTTGATAGTATAGCATAATATTCCGCAGGATGTCAACTTCTGACTTTTGCAAACGAGTACAGCATTATCTTTCGGATAACCGCCGGCGGCATTATAATGTAATGCAGATAAAATATCATGCCTTTGCTATTTTCCATACTAAGATTGCAAAATAAACAGATTTTTCTTCGTTGTTTTCTGTTAAGAACTTTTTCTTGGTCAAAAAACTGAGCTTGCCGTTTCTAAACCGATGTGCCTTACTGCTGTTATTAAAGTCGTTCAACGTATTTTCGATAACTTCGCCTATGGACCGCCATTCTTCTCTGCTTATGAACGCAAACTGCATAAAATATTTATTTGAAGATACTTTTGCTTGATACAGCTTTGTCACATCGTTTATCATTTGCTTGAGCCAATTCGAAAAAGGTCGTTTGTCGCCGCGGAATCCCGCCCATTTCATTTCTATTGCGATATCGGGCACTTTTTCGTAATCGTCCGTCAGGTATATCGCCAAATCGAGCAATTGCTTATCTGACTCGTAAAACTTCGATGACTCAGGATACATCCTGTATTTATGGCACAGCTTTGAGTAGATAATCCATTTTATAACAACTTCGGTTGCCGAGTAGATGCCGATACCCTTCCAATCGTGCTTATAAAAATTCTTTACGGCTTTCTGCTTAAGGCTATTGCTTAGCTCTTTATCATATTTTCGCAGTACCCTAACGGCATCAACGCAAAATTGTTCCACATACTCATCACAATCAATCTCTTTCGAAGCGTTACCGCCAAGCTCCCGTAAAGGTACGCCAATATTTTCATCGCATGGATGATTTTGTCGATTTTCAACCATTAGGTTCTACCTCTCTCTATTTTCTCTTCTGATTTGCAGACAGCAATGCAAAAAACGCCATCAAAGATAGCGTTTACTTGGCAGGGGCAGAAGGATTTGAACCCTCGACCTGCGGTTTTGGAGACCGTTATTCTACCACTGAACTATACCCCTATATTGCACATGCAAATTGACATATCATATTATACTATGATATACTAACTTTGTCAAGAAAAAGTTTGACCAAACCGCAAAGAAGGTGTTCCTATCAAAATCAAAGAGACAATCATAGTGGAAGGCACATACGACAAAATCAAGCTAACCTCCATAGTAGACACCGCCGTGATTGCTACAGACGGATTTTCCATATTCAAAAACAAAGAAAAGCTGGCGTTTATCCGCACGATGGCGAAAAAAACCGGCATTATCGTGCTGACAGACTCAGACGGCGCGGGCTTTAAAATACGCAACTATCTGAAACAGGGGCTAAGCTCCGACGAGATAAAACACGCCTATATCCCAGACATCCTCGGCAAAGAGCGCAGGAAAAACACCGCATCTAAAGAGGGCAAACTCGGCGTTGAGGGTGTAGACGCCGCCCTTATCATAAAGGCGCTTATAAACGCAGGCGCAACGATTATCGGCGAAGACGGCGCGGCTTCCGCGTCGGCGCAATCGCAAAAACGGCTTATCACACGCCTGGACTTCTACAACGACGGCATTACAGGCGGGGCAGACAGCGCAAACCGCCGCCGATGTTTAGCAAAACGGCTGGAGCTGCCCGAACGCATTTCCGCAAATATGCTGGCGGAAATTATTAATATTATGGTCGACTACGACGAGTATTGCGATATTTTGAATACATTGCAGGCTAAAAAAACAAAGGAGAATATCATACTATGAATGAAAATAGAACAAAAAAGGATATGCAATCTGAATATAAAGAACGCGAAATCATCGGCGGTGTGTTCGCTATCAAAAACACGCAAAGCGGCAAAATGCTGCTGGACGCCGCGGTGGATTTGCAAAGCAGCAAAAACCGCTTTGAGTTTGCCAAGAAGTCGGGTTCCTGCATAAATATGAAGCTTCAAGCCGACTGGAACGCATGCGGCGGGGAGTGCTTTGCGTTTGAGGTGCTTGAAGAGCTGAAAAAGGGCGAAACGCAAACGCAAGCCGAGTTCAATGCCGATATCAAGCTGCTGAAGAAGATGTGGCTCGAAAAATCGGCAAAGGAAGATTTGTATTAGGCGCTTCGCAAACGCCGCAGCTGCATACTTCATTTTTTGTTGGACATTTCCGCCCGCTCGTGGTATAATAGGCGCATCGGGATGTATTCTAATTCGTAAGGTAGTTGCCGCGCCATTAAAACTCCTTCGGATTTTCCGAATTCTATGACACAGTATAACTGCGCTAAGAATGTCCCCCGCTTCTAAACAAAGTGAAATCAGCAGATTCCGATTAACGCAATAAGCGGTGGGCATATCCCCGCTTCGTTGAAATGCTGTGTTGAAACTGCAAGCAGTTTCTTCCGTTATTATAACACAATCCCCAAACTATAGGAGGAAGTATGAAAACAAAAAACATAGCTGTACTAATATTAGCATTTGTCATATCCATATCTTTTGCAGGCTGCGTTATAATCTCCGGACCCGCAGAAGAATCGCCGGCGCCAACCTCCACAGAAACTACGCCAACTCCAACGCCCGACTCCTCAGCAGACCCATCTGCGGAACCAACACCGGATCCCATCGCGGAAGAATTTGGCGACCCTGAGCTTTGGAGCGATACGGAGGTTTTCGGCTATCTTAAAACCATAGAAGAAGACAACATAGTGGTAACAGTAAAAGGCGAAGATATCAGCTATACTATTGCCGACAAAGCGCGGATTAACAAGGCAATAAGCGTACTCGACATAGCAGTTGGCGACTACGTGCTTGTGGTTTTCACCATTGAAGACGGCATACACTATACAAGCTCGCTGGGCAAAGCAATCCCTCCGAAAGAAGATGCCGGGGATACATCAGATACAGAAAGCAACTAAAAATTTATTAACACAAATTTTAAGGATGTCCATGTTTTGGACAAGGAGGTTATTATGAAGCCGCTTAAAACACCACTGTTTTCTAAAGTGCGCAATGCGTTTGCGCTTGCTATCCTTATCGCGCTGTTATGCACAGCTTGCGCCGCTCCGGCTGCAACAACCTCGCCCGAGCCAACTCCGACAGCATCTACCCCATCATCGCCAACTCCCGCTTCCGACGATTCAGACGACGGTGCGGTAAAGGTTGATTACGCGACAGACAAGCTTTTGCGAAAATACGATTCGGTCGAACGCTTCACCGACACCAGAATGGACAGCAGCTCTGTTATATTTATGGCAGATACAGCGGTAAAAGATTTTAAGTTTATAGAATTAGGCTTCGAGGAAGACGGCCCACAGCTCAAATTCCACGAAACAGCCGTATTATACGCCTTAGACGAACTATCGCCGAGCAAGCCGCTTGTTGTTGAAACACTGCTCCCGGAGACAATCCCAACGCGTGGTATTTCGTATGTGGATGCTTCAAACCAAACAAGGTACTTCGCTATAGCGTTAAGCGGTCAAGACGGTTCAGTCTTTATCTTTGAATTTTAGAAACACCTGCCATCAAAAAAACACGAGCAGCTATTATGGGGCGGTTGATTAGAAAGTATTTGAAACTTGTTTTCAAATACTTGAGATGGGCAGCACAACACTTGCCCATCTTTCCTAAAAATCACTGCCCATTACCGCTCGTGTTTTTCTTATATCATAACCCTTTCAAGCACCTATTCTGCAAACAGCATATCGTCTGTTTCTCTAACGCCAACAATCGCAGGGCGTTCGTTTGGCGTATCGTTTGGTGTGTGGAATATAAACTTCAGCTCGCCGCTGTCCATCGTGTTAAACAGCATACCATGCCCGCCGTCTTTCGAAAACAGGAGTGTGTCTGCATGCTTCCAGTTGCCTGTAATATCGCCGTTGTCTGAGTACGCAATCGCTTCAACATACTGGTCGTTTACAAAGGTGGACCACAGCATAAGCAACTTCCCGCCCTTTGTGCGATACATAAACGGACCGTCGGTAACAAGCTTTTCTTCGTCCTTCGGCATCCATTGCGGCTGCGATGCCTTAAACAGCAGGAACGGCTCGCCAACTGCCTCTTTCAAATCGTCTGACAGCTTTAAAGCGCACATCTCGCCGTCTACAACCTGCGTCCATTCGTGGCAAAAAACCATATACGGCGTTTGGTCTTTGTCTATATACAGCGTGCCGTCCAAACAGCCCCAGCTCTCGGGCGTAACAGGACCGTCGCTGTGTATGCCAAACGGACCTTCCGGAACATCAGACACAAGTATCTGTGTGCCGCGCTCTCTTGTTTCGCTCTTGAAGCTCACAAACATATAGAACTTTCCCTTATATTTATGTACCTCAGGCGCCCAGTAGTTCATGCCCGACCAAAACCCCTCCGGCTTGGAAAACGCCTCTATCGGCTCGCTCCAATCCTCCAAATCCTTGCTGGTATACACATCAAGCCCCGAGCATTCGCCCCAGCCGTCAACAGCCCTGGAGCCATATAGGTAATATTGGTCGTTTTCTATTAGGATAAATGGATCTCTAATGTTGATTTCGTTCATTTTCATAGTTGCTATTCCTTTCCGTTGTATAAATTCTAATGCCGCAATTATATCATATGACAGAATAAAAATCTATAACTTTTTTGTGGTATTTCAAGATAAAATTTCGCAAGTGTGCAAGAGGAGATTCCGGGTCAAGCCCGGAATGACGGAAGCATCCCAATCAGCGTTTCGGCTATCCGCAAATCCTCCGGCGTTGTTATCTTTATATTCGCATAACTGCCCATAACCATCTTAACCGATATACCAAAGCGTTCGGCAAGCTCGCAATCGTCGGTCGCCGCCGCACCTTGCCGCGCCGCCGCGTCGTGCGCCGCGGCGATATCTGCCCGCCGAAAGACCTGCGGTGTTTGCACCTGCCATACACCCTCCCGCTCTATTGTGGCCGCTATATTGCCCGCGCTGTCTACACGCTTTAAGCTGTCTTTGCAAGGCACACCCGGCGCCGCTCCCACACACGGCGGTTGCGCCGCTCCAACGCACGGCGCTGTTACCGCACCCACAATATCGTCTATCTGCTCCGGCGTGATAACACACCGCGCCGCATCGTGTATCGCCACAATACAATCGTCATACGCAACCTCGGCAAGCCCTTTTTGCACCGACTCCTGCCGTGTCACGCCGCCGGTCACAATTGTTGTCAGCTTCGATATGCCAAAATCGTCGCACACCGCCTTGCAGTCTACAATATCGCACTCTCTGGTAACAATAACGATGTCGTCTATAAGGGCGCTTTGCTCAAACGCCATCAGCGTATGCGCAAGCACAGGTATGCCGCATACGTCTAAAAATATCTTGTTGACAGGCTGCTCCATCCTCGCGCCGCTTCCGCCGGCAACGATTACAGCTATGCATGGTGGGGTGGGATGTTGTTTCATACGGTGTGTCCTTTCTTTTTGGGTTGTAGGGTGCGGCATCCCTGACGCACCGCCCGTGATTCTACAGCCTACGGGCGGAGCAAGGGTCGCCCCTACCGTTCGCCTAAATCGTTAATAATAAAATCGCACAAATCCCTAACGGCATTCGGTTTGCCCATCTTCTCCGCCGCCGCGGAAAGCGAATCCCGCCGCCAGCCGAAGCTGAGCAGCTGAAACAGCGCTTCATCTACAGGGTATGTGCTTGTAGCGCGCACCGCCAAGCCGTTATTACACAAAAACTCGGCGTTTCTGTCTTCATGCCCCGGAATCGGATTCACCAAAATCGCAGGAACCTGCTTGGCAAGGAATTCCGACGTTGTGAGCCCGCCCGGCTTGGTTACCAGCACCTCCGCCGCATCCATCAACAGTTCAACATTATTTACATAACCCATCGCAATAATATCCTTCTGCCACTTGTATTTTCGCACAGACAACAAAAGCTTTTTATTGTTGCCGCACACACATACAACCTGAAAATCCAGGCTCATCGCATCTATCTTTTTAAGCTGCTTTATAACATTACCGTAGCCCATGGAACCCATCATAACCAGCACAGTCGGCTTGTCCGGAAGCTCCAGCCGCCGCCGCGCCTCGCTCCTGTCAACCTTTTCGCCCGCAAATTTCGGGTTGATGGGAATCCCAAGCGGCAGCGCCTTTTCCGGTTCAATCCCCTTTTTCGTAAGCTGGAGGTTCAGCAGCTCGCTCGCTGTAACATAATAGTCTAAATTGCTGTCTTCCCAGTATGGATGTATTGTGTAGTCTGTTACAATGCCGATAAGCGGGCAGTCCAGCCCCTTTTTGCGGCGCAAAAACGAAACCAGCAGTCCGGCGTAAATATGTGTGGATATAATCGCGTCCGGCGCATAGGTTGTGAGAAACTTCATAAGCTTGCTCGACAGTATACGGCTTGTAAAATCTTGAAACGAGCCTTCGTCGCTCGGATGCCGCTTTTCCAGCATACGGTATACGCTCGCATATGCCTTTGGCGCCAGCTTGGTAGACAGCAGATACCCTGTAGATATCGATTCGCTGAGCAGCGGAGTAATATACTCAAAAACGTCCAGCATCTCTGTCTCCACGCCTTTTGAATGAAGATGATCTATGATCGCTATGCCTGTTTGATGATGCCCCATACCTGTTTTGCATGAAAGTATCAATACCTTCATAAGAACTCGCTCCTCTCGTCTTTTGTTTGTGTGGTTTTGTTGGTTCGTGTAGGGGCGAACTATTTTCGCCCACCGCTTGTCATCCTGAACGCAGTGAAGGACCTTAAAGACGCAAACGGAGCGTCAGGGATGCCGCTCCCTACTTGCCAACGCAAAATTCCGCGAAAACCGTGTCTATAATATCTGCCGCGACCTCAATCCCCGTTATTTCGCCCAACTTGCCCACCGCGGCGGAGATATCTATCGCGCACATATCCATCGGCATACCTGCATCAAGCGTTTGCCTTGCCTCGCAAAGCGTATTATGCGCCTGCCGCACAGCTTCGATATGCCGAATATTGCTGAGCGCCACGCTCCCCGGCGTAATATTTGCGATATCGCATATATCCGCAACCGCGCTCTGCAGCGTATCCAGTCCATCGCCCGATTTTGCGCATATACGAAGCAATGTGTCCTGCGGCAAAACCGGCAGCACCGCTGTGTCCAGCATCTGCGGCATATCCGATTTATTTATAAGAATAATCCTCTTTGTATGTTCCGTCAGCTCCAAAACGCGCATATCCTTCTCGTCGTACGGCGCGGAGCCGTCCAGCATCACAAACGCAATATCGCTGTTTTGTGCATACTCTGTGCTTTTCGCAACGCCGATTTGCTCCACCGCGTCCGCCGTATTGCGTATGCCTGCGGTGTCTGTAAGCCGAAGCGGGATTCCTCCGAGCGACACAAACTCCTCTATCGCGTCGCGCGTTGTGCCTGCGATATCTGTCACAATCGCACGGTCGGCGCGGGCGAGTTTGTTTAAAAGCGACGACTTGCCTGTGTTAGGCTTGCCTAAAATGGCACATCTTACGCCCTCGCGCACCATTCTGCCCGAATGCGCGGTTTGCATAAGCGCCGCGCACTGCATAATCGCAGTATCTATCGCCGAGCCGAGCGAATCCTCAGACAAATCGGCAATATCCTCGTCGGGGTAGTCTACCAACGCCGCAAACTGCGCGAGTATATATAACAGCGGCTTGCGTATCGCCTCAATCTCGTGCGAAAGCGTGCCTTCCAGCTGAGACACCGCGGCGGAAAGCGCGGAATCGCTGTTTGCGTTGATGATGTCTATCACCGCCTCCGCCTGCGAAAGGTCTATGCGTCCGTTTAAAAACGCGCGCCGTGTAAATTCGCCCGGCATCGCAAGCGCTGCGCCGGACGCAAGTATCCGCTCAAGCACACGCCGTATCGCGACTGTGGAGCCGTGGGTGGAAATCTCCACAACATCCTCCGCTGTAAATGTCTTCGGCGCAAGCATCACCGCCGCCATCACCTCGTCGATGACAGTTCCGTCCGCGTCTGTAATATGCCCATAGTGTATGGTATGTGTTGCGGCGGACGCAAGCGTTTTTTTGTCTGCGGCGCGAAACACTCTGTCTGCAACCGCCACAGCGTCTGCTCCGCTTATACGTATAACGCCCAGTCCGCCTGTGCCGAAAGGTGTGGATATCGCGGCTATGGTGGGCGGCATCACATTTTTATTTGTCATATTCTATCTCTTCCTTGACTTATTATATATATATTTGATATTATCTTTATAATACCAAATGTACGAGGAAACGTCAAGGAGGCAGCCATGAAAATTGACAATAACGAAACCGAAAAGCGCGCGTTGAAACTCTTCGGCGAAGGCAAAAACGCCGACGCACACAAGGTACAAAACGCGTTTATCGCCAAACTCCACGAATTTATCGCCGCAGACGGTGACCATTGCCCATGCACCACAAAATGCAGGTATCACGGTAAATGCGTCGAATGCGTTGCGCTGCATAGGGGACATCGCGGACACCTGCCCGAATGCTTCCGAAGCATGGTGAACGAACGCATCTCCGCACTTTCTGCATTGACAGAACACACCGCATACGCAAAGGAGGAATCACCATGCGAATAGGCAACGGCTACGATGTACACCGCTTTGCGCCGGATAGAGCGCTGATTATCTGCGGCGTGGAGGTCGAGCATACGCAAGGTCTGCTCGGGCATTCCGACGCAGATGTGGCGACCCATGCGCTGATGGACGCAATGCTGGGCGCGGCGGCGCTCGGCGATATCGGGCGGCATTTCCCCGACACAGACCCCGCATACAAAAATGCCGACAGCATAGAACTGCTGCGGCATGTTGCAAAGCTTATTTCCGAGGCGGGATATTGCCCGGGCAATGCAGATATCACGATTATTGCGCAAGCGCCCAAGATGGCGCCGCATATCGAAAAGATGCGCGAAAATATCGCCGCGGCGCTGAATGTGGATATCGGATGTATCAATGTTAAGGCGACGACAACCGAAAAACTTGGATTTACAGGGCGCGAGGAAGGGATTGCGGCTATGGCAACGGCTTTGTTGGTGTAGGGTTGGATGGTAATCCAACCATTCCTAATTACATCAAAATTGCGGACGGATTACCATCCGTCCCTACACAATCCGCCCCCTACCGTACAATAACACCCACACCGTCGGGTATAACGGTAATACTCGCGTCTTTTCCCGCTATGCCATACGCCAGCTCAATCGCACTGTCAAGGCTGTCGGCATACAACATGCCCATATCGGCAACAATCTCCGCCACATTTTTGTCTGCGACCATAATAACCTTATGCTTTGCCAGCACACGCGCCAATATCTGCGCTTGCCATTGGTCGGGTTTTGTATCGGTCATCGGAATCGCCTTGATATCGCGCTCTAGTGCGGCGAAATCATGCTTTGGCAGGCTTGAGAAATACTCATAGAAGCCCTTGCCGCCATGACCGTCTATACACTGCGCAACCATAATGATGCATCCGCACTCATTTGTGCTTGCGCATGCTTCGGCGGCGGTCATCCCCTTCACCGCCTGGTAGATATTTTGGTCCAGCGGATACCCGCCGTTGGACGTTATAACAATATCGGTGGGCGCGGCATCAACACTGCTGATATCACGCACAAATTCGCATCCCTGCCTGTGCGCTTCCGCAGGGTCGCCCGCAAACGCGCTGATTATGCGTTTTTCGGGATTCAACACAACATTAAATATAAAGCTGAGCCCGACTGTCTGCGCCGCAAACAGCATATCGCGATGCACCGGATTTTGCGCTGTCACGCCTGTGGTGGCGTATGGGTCGGCGATAAACCCGGCGCAGTGGTTGGCGAGAACTGTCTTATACGACGCGATGCCGGGGAGTATACTCTTTCTGCCGCCGGAGAATCCCGCAAAGAAATGCGGCTCAATGAATCCTTCCGAAACCACCAAATCCGCCCAATCTACCAGCGCATTAAGCCACAATTCGCCGCCGGACGGGAGTATGCCCTTAAACACCATATTCTCGTCTTCGAAGCTGTTGTGGTTGGCAAATGATTCGCGCGCCACCAGCTCCTCGCCGAATTTTTCGTTTATCTCCTCCTGCGTCATCGCGCGATGCATACCTGTGGCAATTAGGATTTTGATCTCCGCAGACGGATTGCCGCGGCGTATTTCTTCTAATATATGCGGGAGCGTAATCTTGCTCGGCACAGGGCGCGTATGGTCGCTGGTTATAAGCAAAACGCGGCTTTTGCCCTCTGCAAGTTCGCAAAGACGCGATGCGTCTATGGGGTTTTGCAGTGCGGAGGCGATTATCTCGTCTTCGGACTGCGCGGCAACATAGCTGCTGAGCGCCGATTCGAGGATTGTGGTCTGCGCGGACGGTATATTTGTTTCAAGGAATGTGTGACCATATGGGATACGTATATTCATAGGGCTACCTCCGGTTTCGTATATAGTATATGTTTATATTTTAATATAACAGCAATGCCAAGTCAATCAAAAACAAAAAATAGCAAACGAAGGGATTATACGTTTGAAAGAATAGAAAAAACAAAGAAGGGTAGGTGACGAGTCCATGCGTAGCTTTCATTACGTTGTTATGCAAAGTCTTGCACGGCAAGACTTAATTGGCGCATGGACATACATATGAAAATCGGACGATGTATCGGAGAATTTGACAACCTCGACTCCTGAAATTGCGGCGGATGGGGTAGGACATCTGAAGTAATCGACCGAATGATTGGTAAAATAATCCTCGTTGCATATGTAAATCCAATGTGTTATACTCATAATAATCGGAATACCTAAAATTTATTAATTTCGGAGGAAAGCCATGTCTATCAAACAAGCTAATTGGATTAAACCGCCGCAGAACTGGGGCGAAGTGGTTCCTGTGTTCCAAAAAACATTTACAGCGCAAAAAACAGTGAAAAACGCAATACTGAATATTACCGCAATGGGCGTATACGAGGCGGAGCTAAACGGCGTTCGCGTGGGCGACTTTGTTATGGCGCCGGGCTGGACAGAGTATAACACCCGCGTCCAATACCAGACCTACGACATTACCGCCATGCTTCAAAAGGACAACACCTTGCAGGTACATGTAGGCACAGGATGGGCGAGAGGAAGGCTAACCTGGTTCAGCATGCGAAATGTGTATGCAACAGAATCTTCGCTTATCGCCGAACTGGTGATTACATACGACGACGATTCCTGCGAGACAATCGTAACAGACACAAGCTGGCAATGTGCGCGCGGTCCCGTTTGGCTGAGCGAGCTTTACGACGGCGAAACCTTCGATTCGCGCAAGCAATCGCCGCGTTGGAAAAATGCCCTTGCCTCGGAGCTTTCTAAGGATATCCTAATCCCGCAAGAGGGCGAGATCGTGCGCGAGATGGAGTATGTATATGCGAAAGAGGTTATAACAACGCCGAAGGGCGAAACCGTTATCGACTTCGGGCAGAATATTACAGGCTACGCGATTATCACCGCAAGCGGCGAAGCGGGCGAAGAAGTGCGTATTAGCCACGCCGAAATCCTAGACAGCGACGGCAATTTTTATACAGAAAACTACCGCTCTGCAAAAGCGGCGTGCAGATATATCCTAAACGGCGAGGGTCCGCAAGAAGTTAAGCCAAAGCTGTGTTTCCAAGGCTTCCGCTATATCCGTCTGGATGCGTATCCGGGCGAAATACGCAAGGAAAACTTCAAGGCGGCTGTTGTATACTCCAATATGAAGCGCACCGGCAATATCGACTGCTCCGACCCGCTGATCAACAAGCTGTTCCAAAACATTTTATGGTCGCAGAAAGACAACTTCCTCGATATCCCAACAGACTGCCCGCAGCGCGACGAACGCCTCGGCTGGACAGGCGACGCGCAGGTGTTTGTACGTGCCGCATCGTATAACTTCGATATTCAAAAGTTCTTTAAAAAGTGGCTCAAGGACTTGGCGATCGCACAGTTTGAGGATGGGAGCGTGCCTCCGGTTATCCCCAATCCTATGGACGCGATGGGTGACGACGGCGTTGGCGGTACAGCTTGGAGCGACGCGTCGGTGATCTGCCCGTGGCAGATATACCTTACATACAACGACAAAGAGGTTTTAAGCGACCAGTTTGAGTCGATGAAGGGCTGGATAGAGTTTATGCGCCGCGAAGGCGACTGCGAAGAACTGTGGAATGCCACAAATATGCAGTTTGGCGATTGGCTGGGCATGGACGCGCCATACGGCAGCTACACAGGCTCGACCGATGAACTGCTTATCGCAAGCGCATACTACGCATACTCCACAAGCCTGTTTATCAAAGCAGGCAAGGTGCTTGGCAAGGATATGAGCGAGTATGAGGCGCTGTATACGAGGATTGTGAAGGCGTATCAAGATAAATATATCAAAAACGGCAAGCTCGTTTGCGACACACAGACCGCGCATGTTATCACGCTGTATTTCGGTTTGGCAGATGACAATAAGGCGATATGCGACAGGCTGGTCGAGCTGATACACGAAAGCGGCGACCACCTTACAACAGGATTTGTAGGCACACCGTATTTGCTCCATGCACTTTCGCAAAACGGTCATACCGACCTCGCATACACACTGCTTCTGCAGCGCTCGTTCCCGTCGTGGTTGTTCTCTGTTGTGCAAGGCGCGACGACAATGTGGGAGCATTGGGACGGCATTCGCGAAGACGGCAGTGTTTGGAGCAAGGACATGAATTCGTACAACCACTACGCATACGGCGCGGTGGCAGACTGGATGTATGGCGTTATGCTCGGTATCAATACTGTTGAAGAAGCGCCGGGCTTCGAGCAGGTTATTATCGCGCCTGTTCCGGACGCAAGGCTTTCGTATGCAAACGGCTCGATAGACACCAAGTTCGGCACAATCAAATCCGGCTGGACAATCCACAGCGGAAGCGCGCACTATTCGTTTGACATCCCATGCGGTGTGAAGGCGACGATTATCGTTGGCGGGGATACGCATGAGGTTGATGGCGGACATTATGAGTATGTGGTGGCGCTGTAATTGTATTTGAAGAGTGAAATTAAAGGAACCATACTGAGGGGTATGGTTCCTTTTTTTATGACGAGGATACGTAGGGGCGACCCTTGCGGTCGCCCGTGTACGACTTATTCGCTTATTTTGATTTAGCGGCAATTTCTAGATACTGCCCATATCCAGACTATAAACCCCTGCGGGGGGCGTCACTTTTGCCTTGCCGCAAAAGTAACCAAAAAGGCACCAACCGTTCCCGTTGGATACCCTTGGGTATGTGCCTCAACACAGGATACCGTAATCTAAAGTTTTATAGGCTATTTTAGTTTTAAAAGCTCAGCCATCTAGAGTACCGACAACTTTTTGCAATTTCTCTAATGGCACATCTTATGTCCTTTCGCAAAACCCGCCGCCGTCACAATAGGTGCGCAAGTCTGCGCGTCGGAAATGCAGAAAAAATATATGTTGTTGCTACTCTGCTGCTTAATGGAGTCGCTAACCTAAATAAAAACGCCGTCCGAGGCGTTTTTATGTCGCCGCGGCAGTGGTTTGAATTCTGGATAGTACCACTATCCAGAATTCACCACCAAACAAAAAAAGGAGCGACAACCCATCGCCCCAACATCAATCCGGCAATCCCCCCATCAGCAACCGAACCACAAACACCACCGCAAACAAAACACCCACCGCGCCAAAAATCCACCCTTCCGCCTGCGCCGTCAGCCGCCGTTTCAGCACATTCCTGTGCGTTACATACAAAATAAGCGGCAGCCCCAGAAAAAACAGCGGGTGATAGCCAAACGCCGCCGCTATATCAAACCTCAGCAACGCGATATACGCGCGCGACATCCCGCAGCCTGGGCAAGGTGTGTGGAAGATACGGCTAAATGGGCATCCGCATAGATACAGCAAAAACGACAGTATGGGGACCAAAACGATGTGGCAAACGGCAATTGTAATATGCCCGCTTTTTGTATGCCTTTTTCTTGCCGTATTTTCTTGTGTCAGCTTCATTATTTAATCACCCGCCTCCGCTGCAAATTTATATTATCTGAAAATAAAGCGAAAGCACAACAAATGATTTTCACACCACTTGTTATGCTTTAAAATGTATCGCTTTGGTTTAGATTTTAGAGATATGCCATAATCTTGTTGAAGTTTACCTCTTTCGCTTTTGCCGAAATTGTAAACCAGTCGATGATTGTCATAATACCGCAAAGACCGCCTGTAAGCAGCTTCAAGATACCAAGACCTGTGTCGCCAACCATAAATCTGTCTACTCCGAGCGAACCCAAGAAAAGAGAAATCAACAGCAATGTTGTAGGATCTTTCAGATCCATCGACTGCAGCATCATCATCTTCGAATCGTCTGCATACATAAGCTTCTCTCTGATGATTCCGAGGTGTTGCGGTGAGAACATTTTGTTGTTTGTCATTAGAAACAAATCTATTTTTTGCTGATCCATATGTAATACCCCCTATTTATTTTTGTCCGAAAAAGTATACCTTTTCGGACAGTTTTTATATTAAATATTCTATATTAATATTATTGAAAAGTCAAGCTTTTTACCCAAAAAAGCATTAAACTTCAAAAAAGCGTTGATTTGAAGCCCTATATTTTCGCGTGTCCGAAAAGGTATGCCTTTTCGGACAGCTCTTTGTACGTACGTATAAAAATTGTGGGCGGCATATTACGCCGCCCACATATATCTCTTCAAAAATGCAGCCGGCTCAATCCTTCGGCATACCGTCCTTCGCCAAGCCTGCGTTCTTATACCGCTTGTCGTCTGTAACATCCTTGATAAACCAGTCGTACGGCTCAAACGCGTTCGCAATCTCCGCGGTGTCGAACTCGATCTCCGCCACAGCCAAGCCTTCGAGCGTGCCGCTGTATATATCAACTGCCACATACTCCTCGCCAATATAGAACTGATACCGCGTCTTGGCTATAGACTCCACCTCGCGCCTTGCATACAGCCGCTCATACTCATCAGCTCGAATATTAAACTCCAGCTCCTGGCGCACAAGCCCAACAGCATCTTTCGGTGCCTTAACCGCAAACGAATAATACGCTCCGTTGATCTTGCGCACCCGCACCTCCGGCGAAATGCTGATATACGTCTGGATAATGTCAAACTTGTCCGCTTTAGACAAATCAAACGGTATATTGTTTGGGTCTATCAAAAACTTTCTCTCTATCTCCATACCCTGCTCCTCTTGCTCCGATTTTTCGTATACCCTGCGCATAATCGCCGCCGCTTCGCCAACTGTAAGCTTCGAGCTGCCGCCGAATGTGCTGTCCGGATAGCCGTGCATCACGCCCGCAGCGCGCACTGCGTAAACAGATGGATAACGGTATTGGTTTTCGTCGATATACAAAAATCCATCGTCCGCATCGTCTTTATATTTAAGCGCAGTAGTTAGAATATTTGCGGCTTCCAGGCGATAGATCGGCTGTTCGCCGGCAAACATAAGACCGTATAGTCCATTTTTAAACCCTGCCGCGCCCGGCGCAATCGCCGCATTCAGCATCAAACTCAAAAATTCGCCGCGGTCTATCGGCTCATCCGGGTCGAGGCTTAAGCTTGCCCAGGTCATGCCTTTGTCGGCAATAAACGCGATATCTGCCGCCGCCCAATGAGGCGTTGCCTCAGGCAGTTCAGCTGACGCTTGTATGCATATGCAGGGCAGGAGTGTTAGAATTGCCAGGAGTATTGCTGTTGTCTTTTTCATGGGTTTGCTCCTTTCGAGGGGTGGGTTGTAGGGGACGGTTTCCATGCCGCCCCGTTCTGTTAAACACAAAATCAATTTGCGTCCAACAGGGCGGTCGGGGATGGAACCCCGATCCTACACCTAATATGGGCTGTAGAGTCAAAGTTCCATCCCCGACCTGATTTCTATTCTTCTATATCAATTTCCTCGGAAATATCCACAACACTATCCACACCGTCAACCTCTTCCGCGTCCTCATCCGATTCCGCTTCTGTACGCGCCAGCGCAACAATCTTTACGCCGTCGTCTAGCCGCATCAGGCGCACGCCTTTGGTAACACGCGAATAGGTGCTGATATCTCCGGTCTTTAGGCGGATAATAACGCCCGCATCGGTGATAAGCATGATATCGTCGTCGTCTGTAACCGCGCGTATGCCCGCGAGCTTGCCTGTCTGCTCGGTTATACGGTAGGTCAAAACGCCTTTTCCGCCGCGGTTTTGCGCATGATATTCGCCCATATCCGTCTTCTTGCCGAAGCCGTTTTCTGTTACAACAAGCAGCTTGCTCTCGTCCGACGCAATGCTCGCGCCCACAACCTGGTCGCCCTGCTTCAAGCGTATCGCACGCACGCCGCGGGCGATTCTGCCCATTATGCGTACATCGTCCTCGCGGAAACGTATCGCCATACCGTCCGCCGTGCCGATTATGATATTCTGCTCGCCGTCGGTTAGCTTCACACGCATAACCTCATCGCCTTCGTCGAGCGTAATCGCACGGAAGCCGCCCTTGCGCATGGTATCGTACTCGCTCAGGATAGTGCGCTTGATAACGCCTTCACGCGTTACGAATATCAGGAATTTATCGTCTGAAAACTCGCGAAGCGTAATTGTGGCGGATATCTTCTCCTCCGGCGCAAGCTCCAGCAGGTTTACAACCGCCGTACCCTTCGCCTGACGCCCCGCCTCGGGAATCTGGTATGCCTTAAGCTTAAACATCCTGCCTTGATTGGTGAAAAACAGGATATTATCGTGTGTGGAGGTTGTGATAATGTTTTCCACAAAATCCTCCTCGCGAATCGACTGCGCCGATATACCTCTGCCGCCCCTGCGCTGCGAGCGGTACGTATCGACAGGCACACGCTTGATATAGCCGAAATGCGTCATTGTCACAATAACGTCCTCTTCGTCAATCAAATCCTCTATATCAATCTCGTCGGCAACGGCTGTAATCTCGGTTCTGCGCTCGTCCCCGTATTTCTCCTTTATGCGCTCAAGGTCAGTTTTGATGATAGCCAAAACGCGTCCTTCGTTGTTTAAAATATCGTTAAGGTCATCGATCATCGCGCGTATTTCCGCCAATTCGTCGATTATCTTCTGGCGCTCCAAGCCGCTGAGCCTACCAAGACGCATATCTACAATCGCCTGCGCCTGCAAATCGCTCAGCCCGAAACGCTCCATCAAATTCGACTTCGCGTCGGCGATACCGCCCTTCGAGCCGCGGATGATGCTTATAACCTCGTCGATATTGTCTATCGCGATATTTAAGCCGAGCAGGATATGCTCGCGCTCCTGCGCCTTGCGCAGTTCATACTTTGTGCGGCGTACGATGATATCCTTCTGGAACTCGATGTAGTGATCCAGCATCTCGCGCAGGTTCATCGTCTTAGGTCTGCCGTTTGCCAGCGCAAGCATATTTACGCTGAAGCTGTCTTGCATCTGCGTATGCTTATACAGCTGGTTCAGCGTAACTGTCGCGTTCGCCTCACGCTTCAGCTCGATAACAATGCGCATACCTTCGCGGTCAGATTCGTCGCGCCATGCGGATATGCCGTCCACACGCTTGTCGCGCACCAGCTCGCCGATTTTCTCGACCAGCTTCGCCTTATTCACCTGATACGGTATCTCATTTACGATAATCTGCTGATGAGTCGCATCGCGCTGTTCTATCACGGCGCGCGCACGCATCACGATTCTGCCGCGTCCTGTGTGGTATGCCGAACGGATGCCGCTTCGACCCATAATCAAACCGTAGGTCGGGAAATCGGGACCTTTTATGTAGCCAATCAGCTCGTCTATCGTAATATTCGGGTCGTCGATTATCGCGTTAATGCCGTCAATCAGCTCACACAAATTATGCGGCGGGATGTTTGTAGCCATACCGACCGCGATACCCGCCGAGCCGTTTGCCAGCAGGTTTGGGAATCGGCTT
>JGI994J12354_10000531_pt1 | contig 37872 bp, 35 predicted proteins | sample IntmicLarv3ML3BL_FD_12354 | JGI IMG/M metagenome (IMG submission 12354) | reverse complement strand
GATACGGAATTCATCTCCTTAAGTGCGGCGTCGGATAGTGTGGCATGGTACGGTACAATAAGCGAATCGATGTTCATGTAGAATGCATCGAAAAGATCGTCAGCATCCTCGATATGTGTTATCAGCCAAATGTCGACCTTCTTGGTCTTCAGCTTCTTGAGTAGGGCGATATCCATCTTCCTTCTTGCGAGGGAATCCACATCCGCCATCACAACGGTCGAACCCTTTCCATGTTTTTCGATGATCCCGATGACATTGTCCCGAAGACCGATATGTTCATTGGAAGACGATATGTGCCAGCCATTAAATTCAATGTTGGATGTCAGCACATCCTTACCCTCCCGTTCTATCGTGATCAAAGGTATTCGCATGGTAATCACATCAGTTGGAATTCGATGGCATCCATGTAGTCGGCGAATTGATTCTGCCCGGTTATCGTTGCAGGGTCGGCCTTTGGAATCACGGTCGACGAAACATCGGATATCCCGAACGATCTGAGTATGGAGATGAGGTGTGTTGCCACGCCGTGGTACGTCATATTGCCGTCCGGTGCACCGCATGTTATGAATGCGCTGCCTTTCTTCGGTTTTCCCAGTTCAGGTGTTCTGACGCCGTTCTTGATCTGTACCATCGCGTACATCCTGTCAAGGAAGTTCTTGAACAATCCTGTCTCCGCTCCGAAGTAAACGGGCGTTCCGAATATCAGTACGTCGGCGTCCCGGATCTTCTCGTAGAGCGGGGTCATGTCGTCGGATATCGCACATGAACCGGTTTTCTTGCAGTTCATACACGCTTTGCAGAACGATATGTTCAGCCCGCCGAGATTCACGATCTCCGTCGAATAGCCGCCGTTCATTTTTTCTGCTATCGTCTCCAACACCTTGGCCGTGGAACCGTCGCCCCTGGGGCTTCCGTTGATAGCGAGGATCTTCTGCATGCTCACGTTAATGTTGAACTCTTTAAAATAGATGACCGCCGGGGCAATGTTTGATATACCCCTGCTGTTATGGAGGTATTACGGAAACATCATTGCTTCGGCATTGACCGTGGCAGACGTTGCGTCTGCAGGCCGTACGGGCGGAGCACGTACGGAATTGGATTTTTGTTACTTTTGGTTAGCAATGCTTTTATATTAAGTTACATTAGGGCATTTTAGCATTATTCAGTTGTACTGAATGCGAGAGGTATTGAAATGGTAACCGTCTACGACGTCCCTGCCGAGAAATTGATACTCAAAACAGCCGAGAAACTGAAACAGAATTCGGCTATTGTGCCCCCCGAGTGGGCAGAGTATGCAAAGACAGGCAGGCACACAGAGAAGGCTCCTAGTCAGGATGACTGGTGGTTCACAAGATCCGCATCCATCCTGAGGAAGATCTACGTGAAGGGCCCCATGGGCTCATCCAGATTGGCTGCAGAGTACGGTGGTTTCGCAGACCGCGGAGCAAAACCGAACAGAGCAGTGAAAGGAAGCCGCAACATCGCCAGAAAATGTATGATTCAACTTGAAAAGGCAGGATATCTTGTCGCCAAGGGTAAAGATGGAAGGGCAATCAGTCCGTCCGGAATGTCACTCCTTGACAACACTGCTAAAGAAGTGTATGACGAAATGGCCTGAATGGGTGTGAGAGCATGGATGATTCCGAACTTGAAGCATTGAGACAGAAAAAGATGGCTGAACTCCAGCAGAGTTCCCAGCAGCAGGCTGCTGCACAGGAGCAGAGGCAACAGATGGAGGCACAGAAACAGGCCATTTTGAGACAGATCATGCAGCCCGACGCGAGAGACCGTCTGGCAAACGTCAAGATCGCAAATCCCGAACTTGCGAATGCCGTCGAAATGCAACTGATTCAGTTGGCACAGACAGGCAGACTCAACAGTATGGTGACAGACGCCATGCTCAGAAACATCCTCAGGCAGATCGCCCCTCAGAAGAGGGAGATCACCATTGAAAGGAGATAATCACGATGACAAGAAACAAGCCCCCGGCAATGAAAGGCAGACTGAACAAGGCCACGAACCAGAACCGCAGAGTTCCGGCATGGGTCATGATCAGAACGAACAGAAACTTTGTGCGCCACCCGCAGAGAAGGTCCTGGCGTATAAGCAAACTCAAGGAATGATGATATCATGGATGAGATAGAAAGAATAATCATGATCCCCCTGAGAGCGACCAAGATGGCGCCCCGCACGAAAAGAGCGAACCGCGCAATCAAGGAAATCAGGGAGAACATAATGAGGCACATGAAGGTAGACGCCGAACACGTATGGATCGACGGCTCCCTTAATGAGAAGATCTGGCAGCGCGGCAGACAGAAACCGCCTTCAAGGATCGCCGTAAAAGCCATCAAGTTCGACGACGGACTTGTAGAAGTATCTCTGGCAGAGTGATACGGATGATGAGACTCTCAAGGTTCGGGGGAAATCCCCATATAGGTGTGTTCTCCGCGGCCGGAGAGAGTTTCGCATTCGTATCGCCGAATGCCGACAAGGACTACGTAGCGACGGTGACGGAGGTCCTGGGTGTGGAAACGCACCTAACATCCGTCGCCGGTTCGTTCGTTGTCGGATCACTTCTGGCAATGAATTCCAACGGTATCATAGTCTCCGGACTCGCAGAGCAGTCCGAGATCAAATTCCTTTCAAAATTCTTACCTGTCGGAACACTGACGGGAGCTCACAACGCAGCTGGAAATAACATTTTGGTGAACGACAACGGTGCAATTCTGAACCCGGATGTCGACGGCCGTGCTGTGAAGAAGATTGAGCGTATCTTAGGCGTACCGTGCGTGAAAATGTCAATCGCAGGATTGAACACCGTGGGATCGGCATGCAAGGTCACGAACAAGGGATGCATCTGTCCCGCGGAAACCACCGCGGAAGAGATCAAGATGCTGAAGGACATCTTCAAGGTGGATGTCGTAAAAACGACACTCAACCACGGCTCGAAATTATTGGGTCCGTGCCTCGTTGCGAACTCAAGGGGCGCGGTCGTCGGTGACATCACGACACCGATAGAGATGGGCAAGCTCGAAGACGCTTTGAACCTTTACTAAAGACTAAAGACCCAGCATTCGGTTTTCTGTGGTAATTCGTCCTTAGAGATATCCATCTCGCTTCCTACAAAGTCAAAGAAACAATCCAGCTGTCCCAAGAATTTTTCGACGTTGCTGAACGGTATAGAAAGGCCGCGCATGTGGTAATGCATCGGTATGATCACTTTCGGTGAAGTGAGGGCGATCAATTCAAGGATCGATTCTATTTTCATTGTATTCGTTTCACCGGTCGGGACCATCAGGACATCCACGTTCCTAATCTTTGCAAGCACCTCTTCTGACGGAATTTCGCCGATATCACCACAATGGCAGACTGTGATCGAATCCATTTCGAAAAGATAGATGGTGTTGGAACCGAATTTCTTGCCTCCGTCGGAATCGTGGAGCGAAGGAAGCCCTTCAATTTTCATTCCTGATGCGTTGAACACACCGCGGGATTCCATGAAGTCCTTGTGAATACCGCGTATGATCCTCGCTGCAGAATGATCATAATGATTGTGAGTCATGAGAACAACATTTGCGGATGCGGACGGGGGCTTGATCCCAATGGATTTTCCGTCGTGCGGATCCACGACAACGGTAATGTTTCCGTCGTCCATTTCGAAACATGAATGTCCATGCCAAACTATCCTCATGGACCTGTATTATCCGCTGAATCAGATAAAAACTTTCACATCCGCTTTTTTTGTCATGCCAGACCTGTTATTTTATTAAAAATGGCATGCGTAAGCATTATAATATAATAGAAACTAACAGTACTCGTGAAGAGAACCCTCGTTTTAGCAGTAGACAGGGATGACGATTTCGGCGTCAAGGCAGGTATAGAGACACCTGTGGTGGGGTTGGAGGCTGTAACGTATGCAGCGCTCAGACTCGGTGCCGAGGATCCTGAGGATTCCGACGTCAATAGTCTTTTTGCTGCGATACGCATCTACAATGAGCTTCATGACGAGGGTAAGGACGTAAGCATCGCACTTCTCTGTGGTGACAAGAAGGTCGGCCACAAATCCGATTCGGCGATCATCGACGAATTGGAACAGGTCCTCGCGGAAGTGGAACCTGACAGAGTGGTTCTTGTGAGCGATGGAGCGGAGGACGAATACGTTTATCCGATCATCTCGTCGCGTATACCGATCGATTCGGTCAAGAAGGTCTACGTCAAACAGTCGCCCGGACTGGAAGGTTCACTTTATATCATTTCAAAGCTCCTGAAGGACCGCGAGAAGAAGAAGCGTTTCCTTGCACCCATCGGATGGATCGTTGCGATCGTCGGATTGGTGTTCATGATGCCCGAGGTCATGAGATTCATCGGGGACAGCAATTACGATCACATCTATGGTATGACGGGAAGCATCGTCGTTGTGATAATCGGTCTGATTTTCCTGATGTATGGGTATAGTCTAGGGGAATGGATGCAAAAGACGTATTCCAAGATGATGGATGACGTCAAAACAGGTAATCTGAGCATATTGTTCACCGTACTCGCGCTGGCGCTGTTCTTCTCAGGACTGGTGCTGGGAACGATATCTGTTCTGAACATGCGCGAACTCAGTGAGATATATCTGTTCCTGTCATTCGCATCGAACCTGCTGTGGTTGTTGGTGTTCGCACTGATATGCAACAGTTTCGGAAAGGTGCTGGACACGTACATAAAGTCTGGAAAGTTCAACCGTTCTTTCCTGATCGCCACGATCACGATACTGGCGATAGCATTCGTCGTACAGGCGGTTTTGGACATCATTTCGTCGATGTCCGGTTATGCCTATTCAGAGGAGAACCTGATGGTCTACGAACTCGTTATCGGAATAGCATTCGGTGTATGTGCTGCGTTGCTGCAGGTATCATTCAGAAAAATGGACCCTCCGGTTGAAGAGGAAATGGATTTAGATGCAGTTTAAGGACTGGGAATCCACATATCAGGGAATTCTTGACGACATGGGATACGATCGTTCGTCCGATGAATCGTCTGTAAGATTGATGAAGGCGATTCTGAGCAACAGTGATCTGATCGACGACGATGATCTTAGAATGCATGTTTCAGGCAATGTCGTGGTTGCAGGCGGTGCACCGTTCCTGATCAAAGACATTCCGAAATACGATACGTTGATAGCAACCGGCGCATCGATACCGTATCTTCTTGAAAATGATATAATTCCGGACGTGATCGTAACAGATCTGGATGGGGATTTGGATGCGCAGAAGAAAGCATCCTCCAGGGGTTCGTTGACGTTGATGCATGCGCATGGCGATAACATAGACGCGATAATGAATCATGCCAAGGATTTCAAAGGACGCATAATGATGACTACACAGTCGAAGCCGGACATCATAGTGTACAATTTCGGCGGTTTCACCGATGGCGACCGGGCGGTATGTATGGCCGATTCATTAGGAGCAAAAAAGATAATGCTCATAGGATTTGATTTCGATAATCCCGTAGAAAAATCAAATTCGTCTGCAGTCATTAAGAAAAAGAAGCTGGACTGGGCAAAAATGATCATCGGGACAATGGTGTCAACCGACATTGTGTTCCTGTGAATAACTATATCAAATGTGACCCCTATCATGGCGCGTAAGGTGCTCATTTGGAATTGGCATACATCATTTTGTTGATACTTCTTGCGGTATACGTACCATTCTACATCTACGTAAGAATGGGAAAGCTTGAGAAGTACGGATTCGTGAAATACGGACCGTGTGTGATGATCAAGACCAAATGGGGTCTCAGATTAATGGAACGTCTGTCCAAGTACAGACGTGTCTGGAATGCATTCGGAACCATTTCCAAGGTCATTACGGTCATTCTGATGGCATTCATGGTCTTCATTGTCGTGATTGACCTGACAATGATACCGCAGATGATGAGCTCATCTACGAGGATAGGGCCTGAGTACATATTGGCAATTCCGGGACTCAATCCGATGCTGCCGTTGGTTTACGGTGTGATCGGACTCATCGTGGCAATGGTCGTTCACGAACTTGCGCACGGAATACAGTCCAGGGCGAACGATATCGACGTGGACGCATCGGGTCTGCTGTACGCCGTTGTTCCTGTAGGGGCGTTCGTGGAACCGAACAATGAACAGCTTCAGAAATCGTCCAGAAAGGCGCAGATGCATGTGTTCTCTGCCGGTATCGCCATAAACACAGTGGTTGCGGTAGTTCTGTTCCTAGTAATGAGTTTCGGAATGCTCGGATCATTGGCACCACAATATGGTGACAACCCCGCTGTCGGCGGACTTTCCGACGGATCGCCGGCATTCAATGAAGGAATTACGAACTATTCGATAATCACATCGTTCGGGGCAACAGATCCAGATGATTTGAGGTTTGAATTTAATCCGAGTAATCTCGTACAGGTAAGATACGATACCGCTGACAGTAAAGACAATATTGCGAATATGCGACTGGGCGTTTATGTTGTCGCAATTACTGCGGACTCACCTGCGAGTAATTTTAAATCTTTCTTCGAAAAACGGTTCATTTACAAAATGGACATTGGAGACGGAGAAGGTTTGCAACTCGTCAGTAGTTTAAGCAAATTCAGCGAATTACTTTCGAAAACGCACGGTAACCAATCGGTGATCGTAGTGACGTTGGCATCCGATGGAACCGATGAAAGGACGGGATCTATAACACTCGCTTCAAGAAACGGAATAGGTTTCCTCGGCGTAAGTACGAACATATCTGGAATGGGATTTACGACACCGAACGAAGTTTTAGCGGGTGCGAAAAACCCGTTCCACAATGCCGATTCGATTCAGGATGTCGGAATGAATATGATTTCGTACATCGGGGCACCATTCCGCGGATATTCTCCTATACCTGAGGACATGCACTGGTGGTATTCAGACAGTCAGATATTCTGGGTGTCACTTTCAACGATGTTCTGGATATTCTGGCTGAACCTTGTTCTGGCTGTGTTCAATGCATTGCCGGCGATACCGTTCGACGGAGGATATCTGTTCAGAGGCGGTGTCGATTGGATCGCAGACAAGTTCAAGCTCACCGGCGACAAGAAGGAGGCGACAGTGAACATGGTATCCAACGGAGTATCCATGTTCATGATATTCGCATTCATGCTGATAGTAATGGTCATGCTGATATGACGTAACCATTATATCCGCCGTATATCGATTCGATTTTGGTGTTTTTCGAATGAAATGCGGAGGGTGGATGGTAAATCCTGATATGAATGCCGTAAAATTATCCGATGAAGCGGGCAAGGCATTCAGAGAGGTTGTTGCGAAGATGGATGACAGTCTGGAATACGAGCCTGTGCTGTACGCAGGTTGGCAGTTGGTTGCCGGATTGAATCATCTGTTCATTTGCAGGACGAGATCACGCAAGAGCAAGGAATGGACCGCGCTTGTGCAAATGAGACTATATGCACCATTATCAGGATCTGCCGAATTGAGCGAAATCGAAACGCTATTGAATTGAAAAATAAAAAAAAAGGTTGGATGGGAAGGGGTTTCAGATGTTCTGACCCTTTATGCGGTCTTTCAGTTCACCCGTTTTGCCTTTGTTCCATCCGGTGACCTTGGAGAAGAATCCGGTCACACGAGTGATTCCCTCGACATGGGTTGAACCGCATGAGCACGGGGATACAAGACCTCTCGTGGTCTTTCCGCAGTCCAGGCATGATGTGAATTCAGGACTGAATGCGATCTGTGCGTTCGAGGTGTTGCGGAACGTTTTCTCAACGAATGCTGCGATACTTTCGGCGGACGGTTTCGACTCGCCGAGCCAGATGTGCGTCAGTGCACCGGCTTCAATGAGTGGGTGGAACATTCCTTCGAGCTTGACCCTCTGGATCGGGCTGACATCAGCGCCGACGTTGATGTACGTCGAGTTGGTGTAGTAGAGCTCGCCCGTGCCTTTGCTGCCTTTCACGACAGCGCTGGTCTGTAACGGGAATTCCTTCATGTCGAGTTTCGCGAACCTGTATGCGGTGCTCTCTGCAGGCGTCTGTTCCAACGGCAGTTTGATGTTGTGCTCTTTGGATAATCTCTCCGTCTCCTTTTTCATGTACGCAGTGACTTTCAGAGCGAACATCTGTGCTTCCTTGGATTCGTGAATCTCTTGACCGATGTGGTACTGAACAAGTTCATTCAATCCTACCATTCCCACGAGGTATGAAGACTTCTCGATCCTGTAGTATGGTTCGCCATCCAGGTTCATTGCCAGAAGCGCCAGCGGACCGTGGTTCTTAAGGTCCAGGAGGTGTTTCAGGAATGCTTTCTTCTGCATGTGCGCTTTAACAGCAAGTTCAAGGCATTCCGTGATGACCTTGTACAGCTCCTCGTCGTTCCTGTTCGCCATGTATGCGATCCTCGGAAGATTGAGTGTTATATTCTGCATTGCAGAGAATCTCATCTTCCACGGGTGCTTTGCGTCAAGCAGGTCCTGGTTGTCCAGTTTGAATGCCAATCTGCAGCATTCTGATATGCGTGCGGTCTCGCCACGGTCGAAGACGAAGTATGTGTTTCCCTTGTCTGCTGCGAGTGCGGAGATCTTCAGCATGAAGTCCTCGTGTCCGGGTGTCTTGAAGAACTTCTCCGTGATGTGAACTTCAGGCTTGGGGAAGAAGAACGGCCTTCCCATTGCATCTCCCTCTGCATACACGTCAATGAGTGCGTTGAGGAAGCGCTGTGCCTCTTTCTGATAGTCCTCGTAATTCTTTCCAGTCTCCACGCCGCCGGGGCCAATTGCCGGGACACCGACGAAGTGGTTAGGTGTCTCCCAGTAAAGGTTGATGTCACTGAATATTGACTGACCGCCACGTGCGACCGCCTGCTGTGCGAATTCGTAGATAAGGATCTGAGCGAGTTGTTTCATCCTCACGTCATCGACATCGACGAGGTACGGGGCAAGGAAGACGTTGAATGCATCCCATCCTATTGCCCCTGCGAAGTGTCCCTGCAGTGCAGCCGAAAATTTCACAATCTGTTCGATAAGTACTTCCGGGTGTTTTGCCGGCTTTGCTATTGATATTGCGTTAGGAAGATTAAGGCCGAATTTCTTGACGTATTCGATGGACTGACCACCGCAATAGGGGCGGTCGATCATACCAAGGTCATGTAAATGTACAAGGCCTTTCATGTGAGCATCTGCGATGTCGGGGGTGAAGACTTCCAGCAGTGCGAATTCTTTCTTGATGTTCTCTGCCAACGTGAGGTTCGTAGCTTCCGGTCCGTGAGGAACATTCGCGTTCTCCTTGTTCGGACTCATGATTATCTCACGTGCGTCGTAAATGGGAACACCAAGACGTGTGTGTTGCTTGCGTATAGTCTCTAATCCATATTCTACAAGCTTTGCGTTGGTGAGTTCCCTGATAAGAGGTGCGGTAATGTATTCTATTTCCATTTTACTGATCATCTTCTCCACTTCGCGGGCGACGATCGATGCCGCATCCTCTCCGATATCCGTCTCACGCATGAGTGCGTCGAATATCCTCGATTTGTCCCATTTCTTAATTTCTTCGTCTGATGTTCTGACGAAGAGCGTAATGTCCGTGGACTCTTTGATCGAGCCCGTTATTGGTCTTCCTGTTTCTGCATTCATTTCTATAATCCCCCATCCATCATCTGAGATAACTCGGAGCCTTTCTCCATTCGTCGGAGGATATATAGTCGTTTCTGAATCTGATATGGTAAAATGTAAACATCACTTAATTATCATATTTGTTATCAGGTTAGTTATCTAATACCTTAGCCAGCATTGTAGTTTTTTCATTTTTATTAATTTTTTGTAGACTTCGTTGCAAAAATTTCACATTTTCAAAACCTCATTTTTGGACGAATTCGGACTGTTTCCGACGTCAGGGGAAAAACTGGCGGAATGCGCCGGAAAAATAATTGTTGTGCATGTAATGATAGATGCTTGAATTTTATCGTCTATCTTTTGGGATCCTCTGAAAACACGATCGTCCAGCAAAAAAATCATATGTGTTTTCATGATGAAAAATACAGTAACCTTTAAGTTATCAGATTTGTTACCAATTGCCGATAAGATGTTCAACCCGGAAAAGGAATTTTACAGAATCGTCATAGAGACGTTGGGAAAGGACGGAAAATCAATAAGTTCATTAGCGAAAGACCTGGAGAAAATGGGTTTCAAACATCATCGCCTTATCGTTACAGGATACCTTCGGGCGCTTACAGATATGAATGTTCTCAAAGAAAGAGACATCCCGCCGTCGAAGATCTATCAGCCCGTGAAATCACTGCCCGACACCATTTACGAAGCGGTGGGCAAAGCATGCAGGAAAGTTTCCGCAGATCCGGATGACCTTATTCTTTACACACTCTCAAAAATGTTCAAGCGCCCCGTGTTCGACACCGAGTTGAAAGCCGCAGGCGTCAACCGTCCAATCGGACGCAACGCATTGGACCATGAGGTACAGGAATGTCGTAAGTTCCTCAGACGCACAGGGAATGTGTTTCAGGGAACCGTTGCGGTACATCCGCAGAAGGAATTCCCCGATCAGTTGCCTCTTGTGCTTTCAGAGATGGCGTTGGATTCGACGAATTCGAAGCACCTGCTGATGGAAACGAAGCAAACCAAGCTGATATGAAAGGACGGATAATCTTTTATCATATCCCTACATTCTTGAGATTATGACTCTGGATGCCATCATTGATGCCATACGCACTTTTCCAGGCGTTACCAGAAAGCGAACGATACAGAATGTTGTGAAATCACTGCCTACGGCAGCGTTCACTAACGTAGCGGCGTCAGAAGGTGAGGATGCAGCAGCGATAGAATACGGAAACGATTATCTTCTGTTCGCTGCAGACGGCATAATGGAGTCACTGGTGAAGACCAATCCCTTCTACGCAGGTTATTTCGCAGTACTCGTTAACGTCAACGACATAGCGGCAATGGGCGGTAAGGCCATCGCAATGGTCGACATACTCTCAATGAAGGATGAGAAGGTATGTGGCCAGATCCTCAGAGGAATGGAACGTGCGGTTCAGAAATTCAATGTCCCCATCGTGGGAGGCCACACACATCCCGATTGCGCATATCACGCGATCGATATATCCATCATGGGCACCGTTCCGAAGGATCAGATCATCCGCTCGGATACAGCGCGTGACGGTGATGATATCGTATTCGTAATGGACACGGACGGTTTCTTCCCGTCCGACCTGAAATACGCATGGGACACGACCACGAGAAAGGATGACAAACTGGTTCAGGATCAGATGGCCGCCATGTGCACGATTGCGCAGGAGCATTTGTCCACAGCAGGAAAGGACATGAGCAACCCCGGTTGTATCGGAACCCTCGGAATGCTGCTGGAAGCATCTTGTATGGGCGGAACCGTCGATATCGATAAAATTCCACGTCCGGCGAATGAAGACCTCATCCAATGGATTTTAACATACCAGGGATGCGGATTCGTTTTAACATGCCCGCCGGAGAACTCCAAACGTATTTTAGAAATATTCAAAGAGGTCAAAGTCGACGGTGCAGTGGTCGGTAAAGTAGATCCGTCAAAGAAATTGAAATTGACCATGGGCGGTAACGAACGTGTGCTGTTCGATTTCAGCACCGATATCATAACTGGCTGTCGTCCAAAGAAAAAGAAGAAATAAAAGTGCTAGGCCACAGAGGTCTCCGCAACTTCCTCTCCAAGTGACCACATTGCTTCTCAATCCCGCTACCTCGCGAGCGTCAGTAGTTCGCGGTAAGGCTGCTCCCGTCAGGACCTGACCCGTTCCCCGCAATTAGTGTGACGACCACGACCCTCCGGTCGCGTCTGTCTCAGACACCAGCCCCGCAAGACAAGATCTCATAGTTACTTTGTGGGCTTGAAAGATTCCATCCGCGTATTCCCCTGCTGTCACCCCCGCGTATTGACGGTTTCGGTGTATAAGGATACGCCAAGCATCCCGGTCAAGCCTAACATCTCCCTTTACGCAGGTTAGCTATTTAATTCTTATACAACGAACGCCACCCTGCGTACTCATCAAAAAACAGACCCTGTTTGGGAAATTAGGGCAATTCAGATGATTATTCTATTATAATCAACCATAAAGGAAACCGCTCCTACCAACGAAACAGTATGGATTATATAGAAAGCGGTCATTATCAGATTTTACCGTGATACAAGCTAGCACGTATCAGGGAGATGAATGAAAAATGTTCTTAGGAATGGCGGACCCTTGGGTTTGGGGCGGATACCTCGTTGCGTTCGGATCGGTTGCGTTCTGTATCATCTACGGATGGCTGAAAGGCAGAGAGGATGATTCCGAATGATAGACATGAACATCTTCATCATAATGCTGGCGATATTCATCGCCGCTACGGCATTTTTGGGATGGTATGGTTACAAGCACACCAAAAGCAACGACCAATTCCTTCTGGGAAGGAACAAGACGAGTCCGTTGATCATTGCGTTGTCGTATGGTGCAACGTTCCTCAGTGCTTCAGCGGTTGTCGGTTTTGGTGGACAATCAGCAAAATACGGAATGGTCATGATCTGGCTTGTCGTACTGAATCTGATGATCGGTCTGGTCGTTGCATTCCTGATATATGGAAAGAGGACCAGAAGGATAGGTAAAGAGGTGGGAGCATTCACATTCTCCGACCTTCTGGGAAAAAGATACAAATCGCCGTCAATAAGATTACTTTCGGCATCCATCATCCTCATAGGAATGCCGATCTACTGTGCCGCCGTTCTTCTGGGAGGGGTGAATTTCCTCGAAACGACGCTGGGCATAAACAGAGATATGATTCTCATCGGTTTCTCAGTAATCGTTGCGTTATACGTCACATACGGCGGTGTCATCGCGGTTATGTACAACGACGCGCTGCAGGCCGCCATCATGTTCATCGGAATGATTGTGATTCTGGTGTTCACATACATGACACTGGGTGGGGGTGCGAACCTAGATCTGACGAATCTGTGGGATTCGGCCAATCCTGCGGTAATAGGGCCTCTTGCAGATCAGGGTATGAACGGATGGACAAGCGCACCGGACTTCTTGTCGCAGGCGTGGCTCACTGTAATTACGACATTCATGTTAGGAGTTGGGATCGGGGCATTGGCGCAACCTCAGTTGGTCGTCCGTTTCATGAGTGCCAAGGATGATAAAACTCTGAACAGGTCATTGATAATAGGAAGCATATTCATGATCGCGATCGTCGGTTCCGCCTACACCGTCGGTGCATTGAGCAACGTGTTCTTCTTCAACGAACACGGGATGATCGCTGTGGAACACGTCTCAAACATAGACATGATCATTCCAACGTTTGTTAACGAACTGTTCATGAACGTCACGTTCGGCGACATCTTCATCGTTGTATTCGTTCTTGCGCTGTTGTGCGCTTCAATCTCTACGATGAGTGCATTGCTTCACACCATGGGGACCTCCGCAGGATATGACATAATGTCCGAGGTCAAGAAGAAAAAGAAGCAGGAGTACACAGACGCAAAATCACTCAGAGTCACCAGAATATGCACACTGGTGATAATGATCGCGGTCGTCGTTCTGGCGTACGTCATGCCGATGAACATCATTGCCAAAGCAACGTCAATATTCATGGGCCTGACCGCAGCCGCGCTGTTGCCGGCATATACCCATTCCCTTTACTCCAAGAATCCTAACTTCTTCGCAGCAAAATGCAGTATAATCGTTGGACTGGCGTCATGGGTGGTATGGGGATTCTTCGTTAACGCCGGAATTGCGGGAATGCTTGGAATGCCGATGATCATCACTGATTCGTTACTGAATTTCGTCGATCCCTTGGTCGTTTCGTTGCCGCTCTCGATATTGGCAATGCTCATCGCGTTGCGCATGAGGCCGCAGAAGGACGAGTCTCCGATGGATCAGGATGAACTCGTGTACAACACATTCGGAATAGTCACTCCGGAGTACATCGAAAAGCATCTTCCGTCCACACCGAAGGGGAAATCCGGGACGAAAAAGAGTCCGGAAGCCATGAAAGAAGAGAAGTGAATTCTGCTCGATAAACATTTTTCCGGATTTTCATTCCAATGATGACAGACGAACTGAACCACAGTTAGTCCATATTATTTTTCAAGCGTTCTTCGTAACGTTGGAATTTTCTCATCTCGCTGTTGCGGTACATCGTACGTGTGAACGGAAGCACTTTGAAAAGACCGGATGCGAATACGAACATCTTGCACGGATTCACCTTCTTTCTGCCTTTACCCATTCCTTTTACGAACTTTTTCGCAACCAGGTCAGGTGTTTGCACAGGATACGGTTTTTCTATCTTGTCATCGTAGAAGAATGACGTATCAGTTGATACGGGATACAGACATGTGATGGTCAGATTCTCCGGTTTCTCAAGCCTTACGGATTCTTGGAATCCATTTAATGCGAACTTCGTCGCCGAGTACAATGTGAATGCGGGCATGCCCATCTTTCCCATTGCTGAGATCGTTATCGCAAGAATTCCGTCAGATCCGTTCAGATGTTGAACGTACTTTTGATAGGTGTACATAACCGAGATCGTATTCGTACGGAACATGTTCTCGGTTTTGTTCCAATCGGGAGTGTCGAAGCGTTCGTATCTCATGTATCCCGCGTTTGCAATGAACACGTCGATCTTCTCAAAAACAGATGATGCGTGTTCGAACAATTTGTCTACGTTCTCCTGAGATGAGATGTCACAGACGTACGGTATGACATTATCATCGAATCCCGAGAGGTTGTCCGTGTTGAGATCCACCGCGAGTATCGTATTGTCAGCGGCAAGTAACTTCAGTGTTTCAAGGCCGATGCCACTGTTTGCACCCGTGAGCACTATGTTTTTGCCGACGATCATCATTCCGTCAATGACGCGATATGAAAAAATACTTTGCACGAAAGACTAGATAGAAATGTCTGAAATCAGACAATTGTTCATAATATCATAATATGATTTTTTTGAAAAATTATTAGAGTCTGTTTAATGTGCGTTAAGTGTAGGATTGGTTTTAAATAATCACTAATACCTACGTTTTTTTATGTTGAAATTCACGGTTCTGTGTTATAGAATTTTGCTCCGTGGAAGCTTTTCAACATCGTCTCTCGGTGAAATAAAATATGTTGATAATAACAAAATCGTTCTCCTTTTCACCCCAAAACGCAGAAATACACTATTTAAAGCGTTAATAACTTCAAAAATAGCGGTTTCAGATGGAGCGAGGTGATTTTCATTTGATTGATCATAAATCCGATATCAACGAACTCGGAATTACGAAAGATACGGTAGCTACGCTTAATTCGAGGTCAATTTACACAGTGGGAGATCTTCTGAATGTTTTGCGGAAAGATGATCCGGACATTCAAAAAATAGCCATGATAAAGCTTTTCAGGGAAATAACGGGGCTTGGGCTCGCTGAATCCAAAGCTGTGGTTGAACAAATTTTCAGCATAGTTGTCCCTGTGGAGACAAAGGTCGCTGCGTCGAAGACGGTAAAGACTGCGATCCTTGAAGCAAGTGGTGCAAAAACTTCGGTCGTTTCAACTTCAGATGCGAAACGCGAGATAACGGTGAATGACAAGGCCGACCCCGTGTCTTTGAAATCAGTGCTTGCGACGGAGCCGGAGGCGGCTAAGGCGAAAATAGATCCGTCAATCCTGCTACCTTCGAAAGAGGAACCGATGACATCTAAGAAGCCGACGGTGGATTCACCATTGGACGCTGTTTCCGGTATGACGGCCCTGTTCATCCAAAGGGCTGCGAATTGGAATATACTGAAAGTTTCCGATATCCTAATTCTTATAGCCGACCTTTCCGCAGAGGCCGCTGCGGACTTCCTCCGTGAACTCGGAGGAATCTCTTCCGCTGACAGTAAGACTTTATACACGTCGTTGTGCAACATCGCTTCGCCAAGTACATTCAAAGGCGTATTCGGATCACTTCTGAAAGAGGATACGTCCGCTGATGAGATCCGATACATGTCGCCTATCGCAAGAGACAGATTTGCCCTGCGTTCGTTGTTCACTGCCGCCGATGTCAAATTGGCCATGAACCTGGGAGACGATGTTCCTCCAAAGGAGTTCCTAATCTCATGGGGACTGTATCCTCTGGACGCAGATATCCTCATCAGGCAACTGAGCGGGATCGGCCTATGGGCGGATTTCATGCCCCTCACTGGACAGAAGAAAAAGGACATAGAGTTCCTTGATTACATATTCACGAGTCCACAACCGCTTCCCGACCGTGACGTAAAGGCAAAGAAGGTCGAGACGATATCAGGACTTCGTCCAGAGACGGTCCTTCGACTGAACAGATATGGGATATTCACCATCCCGGATCTCAAGAAGGCCACGTATGGATATCGCGACGAAAACGATTTCATTACGGAGATATTGGGAAGGAAGGTCGGCATCATATCCATCGATGCGAAGTTGCTGTACGCAGCAGTTCTGGAAGAAACCGCACCAGTGGCAGTGATGTATTCCCGGGAGCTCGACGCTACGAACAGCATGAGGGCGCTTCCCGACACCCCGACTCCGAGATTGGACATGATATCCCAGTCGTATGGGGAATATCTCGCAAGGGCAGGTGTGACGAATGCGGGCGACCTCAGAAGGGCATCATGGAGATTTGGACGACGTGCCGAAGAATCCTATATTCTGATGCGCATGGCCACGGAGAGTGCAACCATGGGCGACATCGTCCGTAGTCAGATCACACATATGTCCATGACTCCCTCAGGCAGGGTATTCTCGGTCGATACCAGACTTTCCGACGACACGCGTGTGCCGAAGGAGATACAGACGGCGATGTCAAAGTGCGGCATCAATACGTACAGGGAAATGGCCAAGGCCCTCTGGGCGGATTATGATTCAACGCGTTCATATGATACGCTGAAATATCTTGCACCGTCACTGAACAAGGATATGCTGGAAGCCGGATTGGAACTCATATACAATGTTCAGATACCTGATGATATCGTCAAGGATCTGAAGAGCAAGGGCGATGGGGGAAAATCACATCAGAAAAAATCCGATATGCTGTGCGACCTTGACGGAATGACCAGCAGTACCCTGTTCCAGCTGCTTCAGGCAGGATTATTCACCAAAGGGGATGTGCGTATAGCGACCTTCGGCGGATATGCCAAATACGCCTGGATACACAAACTGATACAGCTTACCGCCATATCTTTTGACAGAGCATATGAGATAATAGAACAGGTCAGGTTCTATCCCATGCCTGCGGCATATTCCAATGCCGAATATTATGGCGGATATTTTGAGACGTTCGATCAGACGGCACATATCATCACTCTCTCCGAGATGACCCATGAAATCGCGGAGGCACTTATTGAGCGCGACATCAGGACGATACAGGAACTGCAGCATGCGACACTGACTAGGGCCAGACGTACAGGCCTGGCACATGTGACCGGATTGCCTGTGGAGGTCGTTCAGTATTTCGCAGTACAGGCGGAACTGTTGAAGGTCCCGTCCATGATCCCCGCCGTTGCGAAACGCCTAATTGAGCTGGGGATCCACTCCGTGAAGGCATTGGCAGATGTCAACAAATTGGACGATGCCGGCCTGGGGATGTTGCGTAAAGAGCTCACGAAGGCGGTGCTGGGTGTCGCCCAGCAGAAGGCATCCGAACTTCCCGACACGGGATTCGAGGACGGTATGCCGGACGAACCGGCCGATCAGGCCGCATTAGGGTTCAATTTGGGATTATCGGACGTGCTCACGGAACTCGGTAAAGGTATCGGCAAGGCACAGCGGGAGCTCGACATTCAGACGATCGATGTTCAGAACTCAATATTGAAGGACAAAGAACTGGCAGATTATGGAATGAATGCAACATGGTACGTAATGCCCGAGATAAAGTTCGACCTGAACATGAGATACGATGTTACGGAGGTAAGGAGCGAATCCGGTACCGCGGAGATAAGGAAGATCGGAATTATTCCGTCGAATATAGAGTACGATTCCCTATTCTCATCGAATAAATCCACTGAAAGTAGACTTTCGATAAGATTCAGACCGATGCCTGCACCGCCCATCAGCATAAAACGGACGGAGGTGCCGAACCTGATCGGAATGATGAGGGTCGATGCCGAGGAAGAATTATCGGCTCGTGACATAACGGCGGAGATTGTGGACGACAAGGGATTCGAGGCCAAAGGTGAGATAATGACCGTTACGGGACAGTCGGTCAAACCCGGGGATTATCTGCTGAGCGGAGACAAGCTGACGGTATACGTAGGACTGAATACGATCAAAACGGAAGATGGTGAGTGAATGTTTGAAGGAATGGAAGTGATGTGATGGTGAGCGACAGCGACATAGTGAGATTGGAGAATCTGATCAACAAGACCTATGACAAGATGTGTCAGATAGAGGATATGCTGAACAAGCTTGCACCGGAAAGCGAAAGTGCCCCTCTCAAGAAGAAGGCCCTTTCTCTTCAGTCTGCAATTTCACCACCGGAAGTGGAGGCTGCTACGGCGATCATGAAGGAGACGTCGTACAGCACAGGGGATGTGGCCAGTTATCTGGGCACAATGCTAAAGGACTTTAACACGAAGAACGAAGACTCGAATGCCAAGGTCGACTACATGATAAGCAGCATGGACGTCGACCTGAAGACTCAAGTCTACAACGACGACAATCAGCTCCGTATGAGCGGGGCCAACGTGTCGGCGGGGGAGAACGGAGTGAGCTCGGTCAAGATATCCATCAAGGCCGTGCCAAAAACGAAGTAATCTCCATCAAACTGATTGAAAGGAAGGAATAGAGGAACAAAAAGAAAGGAGCGAAAAACATGACAGATGTAGGACAGGATCTATTGAACGTACCATTTCCGGAAATGGTATTGAAACTGGCGTCAGCCATCGCTGAGGGCCAGTTCATGCTTGATCAGGTGAGTTGTAAGATCGCCGCGATGATGGGTGACGCTAAGAAATACCCCATCGAACTGCCGGACGTGACGAACGACAACAAACCGTTGGTGACATCGATGATAGGAGCAGGTTTCCAGCCGACCTTCTATCAGTTCACTGACACGATAATAGAAGTGAAGATGGCAATAACGATGACAAAGAGCACAGAAGCATCAGTTTCTGCGACGGCATCAGTGAAATTCGCATGCTGGTCAGCTTCAGTCAATGCGTCGTATTCATCGAAGTACACGTATTCAGTGGAAGGTTCGAGTCTTCTGAGGACGAAGATTACGCCATTGCCGCCGAACCCCTTCATGCAGAAACTCCTCGATATGAAGGCGCAGAAGGATCAGATGCTCTTCCAGCTCGAGATGAAGAAGCTTGAAGTGAAACTCAACAAGGAACAGAGGGAAATAGACAAACAGACCAAGGCTGAGGACGAAGCGGACAAGAAAGCTGAGAAGGAAGCCGAGGCTGCAGCTTAATCGGAGTGATTTAAATGATTTCAGAAGAAAATGTAGGAAAACAGTTGCTGAACATACCGTTCGGGCAGATGGTGTATCAGGTGGCAGCGTCCATCGCACACTCCCAGGCCGAACTTGACAGGGAATCGATCAACATAATGAGAACCATGGGTGACAAGGACAAGTCGCCGGTGTATCTGCCGCACATGGAGTACAAGAACGGGGAGTTCCAGGACTCCGAGATAAAGACATCCATGATCGGAGCGGGTTTCCAGCCAACGTTCTACCAGTTTGCCGATACGGTCATAGAAGTGAAGATGGCCATCAGCATCAACCGTGCGAACGACCTTGAAGAGACGATGAGTGGTAAAAAGACCGTGACAACAACGCAAGATGCAAGTATCCTCTGGGGGCTGATAAGCAACAAGAAGACGGAGATAGTCTCGACGCCGATAGATGCCACATACACCAGCAAATACGGCTTCAACCAGGAAGGTTCAAGCATGCTCCGTACGCGTCTCGTACCTGTGCCACCCAACCCGACCATGCAGCGTATAATGGATCTGCGTGCACAGGCCATGGAATTGGATTTCAGTCTTGAAATGAAGAAGCTTGAGGCGAAGATCGCGATCGAGGCAGTGAAGGCAGGCAAGCTCGCAGCGGCAGAAGCGGCAGCTGCGGAAGTTGCCGCGGCAGAAGTCATCAAATCATCCACGATGACTTCCGCAACAACGACTTCAGAGACGATTGAAGCGGACTGAACGGAGTTATAAACATGACCGAGGAGAGAGTGGAGGTGCAGGAATCATATCTTCTTGACACCGACATTCTCTCCGAGGAATTCGATGATGATGAGGAGGAACTGGAGGAACTGCCTCAGCAGGAACCTCCGCCTCCTCCGGAGGACCCCTTCGAGGTGAAGATATCCATCGAGGAGGAACGTCCTAAATATGACACGGAAGTGAGGAAGAAAGAATTCGTCTCGCGTGTCACGAGACCGTCTCCGGAATGGGATATCCGCAAACAACGTCCGGAGGAAGGCGAACAGGAGATACGGGCGAAGGAGCGCAGGAAAAGATTGGAAAATGCGCTTGATATAGAAACGGTCGTATCAAAAAAAGATGCCGACCCGGATCCGGACGGGAAGAAACAGAGACAGGATAGGAAGGCAGACCGGAAACTCTACCGCCTGGTGGCGAAGTTCGAACGCTTCAAAGACCTTGATGTCATACAGAGGGAGCCGGTTTCCAGGCCGAAGATGGAGACCTTGATGTCAACCGTCCGGAAGGAGAAGATTCCGCCACAGAACGAGACCATACGTAAAATCCCCCCTTCGGATGATTCCTTCAGAATTCAATCGGGGACGGTGGACCCCAAACCGAAGAGGATGGTTGTCCCCGAGGATGACGGCATCAAAGAACTCGGAGCAAAGACCAAAGTTCCGCATAAGATGCTCGAATTCGATTCGCCCGTGAAGAAGGACGAAGAGAAATCCTCGGAACCGTCGGAAAGGAAGCATATCGATGATGGTAAGTACGATATGCAAGGCGGTATCGACTACGATCCGGGCATGGATGCCGAACGCAGGAAGGTGCGGATTCCGGATGAAAAGAGGTCCAGGGAAAAGAAGACCGATCCAATGGACAGAGTGAGGGTTCCGCAGACCAGGCCAAAAAGCGACCCGATGCAGTTCAGGGAAAAGAAGACCGACCCAATGGACAGAGTGAGGATCCCGAAGATCACACCAAAGGGCGAGGATCCCATGCGGTTCATCGAAAAGAAAGCCGACCCAATGGACAGAGTGAGGATCCCGAAGATCACACCAAAGGGCGAGGATCCCATGCGGTTCATCGAAAAGAAGATGGATCCAATGGATAGAGTACGGAAAAGCAGTAAGTCGCGGAATGATGATCTGATGAAGTACAGAGAACGCAGTACAGACAGGTTTGACCGGACAAGGACCAGAGATCGCATGGACATGGACATTACGAGGGGAATGAGATGAACGACGGCGTGATAGAGAATGTGGTGGATCTGCTGAAGGGAATAAACAACTCCGCGGTCGGATTGATCCAGAAGGGTGATTTCGAGGCGGCAGTGAAGATGTTCGAGCTCGGTGAGGAGACTTCGCTCAGATTCAACTACATCGACGGAGCATTATCGAACAGACTGAACATGATCAAGGTGCAGTTGCTGTCAGGCAACTTCCTGCAGGTCATAGACAGTCTGGACATCATGGCCGAGTTTGACGTATCAGATGAAATGAGAAAGGAAGTGACCCGTTTCTTCAAAGAAGCGTCAGTCACTATGCTGAAGGCCGGAATGGACATGGAGGCCAACGGCGACATGAGGAACGCGTTGAGAATGTTCGAGAGGATACATCCGTATCTGAACAACAAACGTGCGGACCTCGTGGGAAAGGAGATAGAAATGTTAAGGTCAAAGCTCGGGACCGATGAAAATCCGACAGACAGGGAGGACATACAATGAGATTAGGACTCATTCCCGGAATAGATCAGGCAGCACTTCAGAAGATGTGGGCGCAGTCCATACACACGACGGAAGAGTTCAATGACGCTATAAGCACACCCGAAGGCTTCGATGCTCTGGTGTCGGGCGGTGCGACGGTTCCGCGTATCAACAAGATCACGGAATTTATTGCAATGACAGACCTGGCGGACATTGAAGACCGCAGGAACATGTTCCCACTGATCAAACCATCGAACAGTCTGTCATGGATCCGTGGTTTCACAGAGTATGCGACCGGTGAATTATCGGATATATGCAGGACCGTCGGGGAGTTCAAGGATGCAACAGACACTCCCGAGAAGAGAAAGGCGGTTGCGAAGAAAGCGGGAATGACCGAACTGATGGTAAACCAGCTTGTTGTCAACATGGACATATTCGATATGACCCAGGACGGATTACCGGAGGTATATTACGACTTCACGAAGGAATTGTTCCTTCACTTATCGGACATACACGGACTGAACGATGAGATCGTGCATGAACTTGAAAGAAAGGATATAGTGACTATCGCAGATTTGGACGATCTGAGGGCGAACAAGGAAAAGATCGCCGACATAGAGTCCGCATGCAAGAGCAAGTTCAACGGTAAGACGCTGATACAGTTCTGGAGCGAGGCATGGGACATAATAAAGGAGAAGGAACTCGGCAAGCTGCATTTCATGGAATGTCATACCATGGATTTCCTCTACGCAACGTGTAATCTGATGAAAACCAGCAATGATACGCGCCAGAGGCTTGAAATGTTTGTAAGAACGCTTGACGATGTCAGCCGTAAGACCATAAACAGGGCGGAACGTGAAAAGTTCGCAAAGTTAACAGGTCTGGAGATACAGACCGTGAATACGATATCATATTACGCGGATCTGATGCACGTCCCGCTGATGACGCCATGGGCGGCGGAACAGCTGATAAAGAACAGGATACGGAACGTGAAAGAACTGGCGGAGACGAAGATAATATCAGACGGAGTAATAATCGACCCGTCGATAGGCAATCTCAGTATGAGGGTCATCATTCCATACATAATCGCCGCGAAGACAACGGAGACCTCATACAGGAGCGATGAGGACGAGTTCGTCTCGTACACAGCACCCGGCAAGGTGAAGAACATCCTCGGAATATCAGACATGCTGACGGAGCTTGGAAGAGGCATAGGAAAGGCACAGCATGAACTGGATATGTACTCCCTGCAGATGCAGAAGGAGATACTGAGGAACCGGGATATGTCAGAGTACGGAATGACCGCAACATGGTATACCATGCCCGAGACCGAACTGAAACTGAGGATGCAGTACAACATCTCTGATATACGGAAAGAGACAGGCAAGGTTCCGGAGCGTCAGGTGGACATAATACCTGTGAACGCAGAGTTCGCGTCCGAAACATCGATCAATTCTGCAGAAGAGAGCCTTCTGACACTGAAATTCGTACCTGTACCGCCTCCTGACGCATTCATTCAGCGCAGGGAGGCCCCGGAACTGAAGGGAATGACAAAGGCGGAAGCAGAGGCAAAGGTCGCGTCAAGAGGTATAAAGGCGATAATATACAGCACTGCAGACCCAGATGTTGAAGATAATGACCTGGAGGTGACGTATCAGTCACTGTCACCGGGAAGATATCTCGGCATCGGTGAGCCCTTCCTTGTACTGATCGAACCGAAGGTCAGGAGAAAATGATGTCCGATAAAGACCAGTCAAGGGCGGATGAGATCCATGAACAGTTCATCTCAGGTTTATCGGAGATTCTCATACAGCTCAAGAAGGATCTATACATGGCACAGCATGAACTCGACGTCCATGCGGATGAAACGCAGAAGGAGATCCTCAGGAGCAGGATGCTGACCGAATATGGAATAACTTCTCAATATTATTCAATGCCAGAGATAGAGTTGGAAGTGAAGATGGAGTATTCGTCGCATGAGGAAAAGACAATTGTGGACGGAAAAGAGACAATCATCATGAAGACCAGACTCATTCCTTCAGGCATTCTCACGGAAAAGAATAAAGAAGGTGTGGTAAGGGTCCATACGTCATGACCGAGTACAAATACCTTAATAACTGCGTACGCATGCAGTTGTACGTCCGAGTATGCATATGAGCGTCTGAGGATAAGGAAATGGTCTCATGAGAGCGTTATACATTCACGCCGATTCGATGGAATTCCAGTCAAAGAAGCAAACCCCGGTTGCCGAGGACATACCCGAGAGTATGCACAACGGCAATGTGAAAGAGGTGCTCGTGGTATTCATCACTGTAGAGAAGAACGATGAAGGCAAGACTGAGAACGTGGCAACTGAAGCTACGGCGGATATCATAGAGACGGCGAAGAAGGTCGGTGCAGAGAGGATCATGCTGTATCCGTATGCTCACCTGAGCAGTGATCTCGCGAAGCCTAAGGCCTCCATAGAGATCCTGAAGAGGATGGAGGCGATCATCGCAGAATCCGGTGCAGAGGTATCGAGGGCACCGTTCGGATGGTACAAAGCGTTCGATATCAAATGCAAAGGCCATCCGTTATCAGAACTCTCAAGGGACTTCAAGGGAAAAGAATCAAAGCCGGAAGTGAAAGGCGAGGAGACGTTCTTCGTGCTCATGCCAGATGGAACCGAGATTCAGATAAAGGATTTCAAGAACGGTACTCCGTGCATGATGGAGATGATCGCCAAAGAGGCTCTCAAAAAGGATAATGAGCCGCAGAAGGGCGAACCGGAATACTTGCGTCTGTGCAAGAAATTCGGAATCCAGTGGGAATCCATGAGTGATGTGGGCCACATGGCATTGGTCTCCCCGGGCGCATTGATGTTCGATCTCATCAGCGATTATTCGACGAATATCGTCAATGACGTTGATCTTCCTGTTTACATGGTGAAGGGAACGAACATGTTCTCTACGGACGAGCCGGCAGTCAAAGAACACGCAGAACTCTTCGGAGACCGTCTGTATTCCATAGACACAGGAAAGAAGACATTCATTTTACGTTATGCGGCATGCCACCAACAGTTCGCAATGATGCGCAACTGGAACATCAGCTACAAACAGCTGCCGTTCGGTGCTTTCGAAGTCGCAGACTCATACAGACTGGAACAGTCCGGTGAGACGATGCTCTGCTTCAGGACGAGACGTCTGAACATGCCTGACTTACACGTAGTGTGCAAGGACGAGGTTGACGCAAGAGTTCAGTTCAAAAAGCTTGACGACAGAATTTACAAGGAGATAGAGAACCTCGGCCGTGAGTACGATATGTTGGTGAACCTTTCATCCAAGAAGGCATATTCGGAAAACAAGCAGATGCTCGTCGATCTCTGCAAATTACACGACAGACCGGCACTGATACACTTCTATCCTGAGGGAATCAACTATTACTGGACTGTGAACATCGAGTACCACATAATGGACCAGATGAAACGTGCCAGGGAGATTGGAACAGTTCAGATAGACATCGGAAACGCAAAGCGTTTCGGCATAACGTACGCTGATGAAAAGGCAGAGAAGTCTCACCCGGTGATTCTCCACTCTGCGGTCATCGGAACGATCGAGAGATACCTGTACACACTGCTTGACACCGCCGTGAAGATCGAGAAGACCGGAGTTCCCGGTTACTTACCGGTATGGATTAATCCGGAACAGATCCGTCTGATGCCTGTCACGGAATCGCACGTCAAAGCTGCAGCCGACATGGCAAAGGTCCTTGAGAAGAGGGGAATACGCGTAACACTGGACGACACTGACGCAACAGTCGGTAAGAAAGTACGTAACTCGAAACAGGACTGGTGCTCATACACAGCGGTTGTCGGAGATCAGGAAGTCGAATCCGGTAAACTGAAAGTTTACGTACGTTCAGAAAACAAGGACGTTGAAATGACGGTACAGGAACTGGGCGACAGGGTGAAGAAGGACATCGAAGGATATCCGTTCCGTAAGCTGTACATGCCTTCCAAGCTCTCGCAGAGGGTCGGATTCTAAGTTCGTTGAAAAAATTTATTTCCTCTTTTTTCATACGGACGTTTGATGATATCCGATATCGCAGATTTTATGGAGTCCGTCAGGAGAAAGAGGCCGTTGGTTCACCACATAACGAACTACGTTACAGTAAATGACTGTGCTAACGTAGCCTTATGTGCAGGAGGTTCTCCGGTAATGACCGATTCCGCGAAGGATATCGATGAAATGGTGTCATTGGCATCAGCAGTCGTTCTGAACATCGGGACACTGAACGAAAGAACGATAGAGTCGATGATACAGGCAGGGAAAGCCGCCAATAAAAAAGGAATTCCCGTGATTCTGGACCCGGTGGGCGCAGGCGCCACCAAGTACAGGACGGATACGGTTTGGAAGATCCTCGATAATGTCAAGGTTTCAATAATCAAAGGCAACGAGGGAGAGATAGGATTCCTTGCAGGTGAGGGTGGAAAAGTGGTAGGTGTGGATTCGGAAGGAATGTCCGGTGACAAGACCAACGCCGCCAAATCCTTAGCAATACGCACGAAAACGGTCGTTGCAATGACAGGCAAGGAAGATGTCGTTTCGGACGGAACAAGAACGTGCGTGCTGAACAACGGTCACGACCTCATGGGAACCGTTTCGGGAACGGGATGCATGGCGTCATCTGTCGTTGGCTGTTATGCGGGAACAATAGACAACATGTTCTCTGCGGCCGTTGCCGCGATCACAGTGTTCAACGTCGCAGGCGAGATCGCAGCAACGAAATCATCAGGACCGGGAACGTTCAAGGTCAATCTGATGGATGTAATGCAGAACCTCACTGGAAAGGACGTGACATCAAAGGCGAAGGTGGGGGCGCTTTGACCTATTCCGTTTACGTCGTCACCGATACAAAAGTATCAGGAAGGTCGCACGAGGAGATGGCGGAATCCGCATACGCAGGCGGTGCCGACGTCGTCCAATTGAGAGACAAGGAAATGCCTGCGAAGGACATGCTCGCAGCAGCGAAAGAGATCATAAAAATATCACGGAACCACAACAAATTATTCATCGTGAATGATAGAGTGGACGTAGCATTGGCGGCAGGTGCGGATGGCGTGCACGTAGGTCAATCGGACATACCGTGCAAGGATGTAAGGGCAATAGTGCCAGATGACTTTATCGTAGGCGTTTCGGTAAGCTCCGTGACGGAAGCGGTGAAGGCGGAAAGAGAAGGTGCGGACTATGTCGCACTGAGCCCCATTTACTCAACATCCACAAAGAAGGACGCAGGCGAAGGCAAGGGTTTGGAGACGCTCATGAAGATGAAGCGCGCGGTCAAAATCCCAGTGTTAGCAATAGGTGGGATAAGCGCAGAAAACGCCGAGGAGATAATCATTGGCGGTGCGGACGGACTCGCAGTCGTTTCAGCGGTATTGGCGGAAGGATTGTGCATTACGGACGCAGTAAAAGAAATGAAGAGGATCGTCGCAGAAGCGAGGATCAAAGCATCTGAAGTTCGCCAGTGACCTTATCGATATCTGATCCTTTTCCAGGGCCGATGCCGATGCATGTGACGGTTCCTGCGGGGATCTCTGTCCTTCCGGCATCCGTGATCAATGAATTGACAAGATTCTGAGCGTCAGCCATGACCTTGATCTCAAAAAGCGTTTTAAGATCGGGGACCTTGAGAACAACCTTACGCTGACCTTCAGAATACCAGCGGTCGAATGTCTTCGGATCCTTCTTTTTGGATGCGAATGCGCAGTTCACCGCTGCGTGCGAAGCCTGAGCTGCAGCCTTCCCCTTGGAAAGCTTCAGGTCCGCGCGGACGATGATGACCATCTTATACTCCATGTCCTCCATGTTTTTGTGAGTACGAAGGGGAATATATCACTTTCTTCTAGATGTAATAAAAATCGTTGAATGCCAACCATTTTCAATTACATTATCGATTCAGAAACATGGCCAAGATGAATATAGAATACCGACACTCCAAACCCGTGAAAAAAGCTGATAACATCAGACGAAGCACTGACGGAATGGAGAGATATCTCCAGGACATCGTCAAGGAAATGAAATCCGCAGGAATTTCCGTGGAATTGATCGATTGCACAGCAACCGGCGATGATGACAGTTCGATATACATCAACGGAAAAAATATCAAAGATATACTGAATGGATTGAAGATCCTCTTCCCGGAAGATGATGATCATTGCGATGATCTCAGCGGTCCGAAGGTCGTTTCATTTGCCAGACCTGTATTGGAATGGAATGATTCTTACGCAGAGGACATTCCCGACATACTGATGAAGAACGCCATATCAAAGACGTATTCCGACATCAATAAAGGATAACCTTTATACGGATTAGTTAATCACGAGATTATGTTCGAGCTCATCAAAAGGGACGGTCTTGCAAGGATAGGAAGACTGGAGATCAACGGAAAGGTCATTGAGACGCCGGCTTTGTTACCGGTGGTCAACCCGAAGATATTCACCGTCACCGCAAGGGAACTTTACGATGAGTTTGATTTTAAGGCATTGATAACAAACTCGTACATCATCAAAACAACTCCCGAACTGAACGAGAAGGCAAGGGAGATGGGACTCCACGAAATGTTGGATTTCCCCGGATTGATAATGACGGATTCCGGGACATTCCAGTCACACATGTACGGCGAAGTCGATATGGAGCCTGAGGAGATCATAGAATTTCAGAAGGCGATCGGTACTGACGTCGGTACGGTATTGGACATATTCGCAGAACCCTTCTGGACGAAGGAGGAGACTGCGGCGTCCATTGAAGTTACATTGGAAAGGACCAAGAACGCATCACTCGCAAAAGGAAAAATGGGCTTGGCCGGAGTCGGTCAGGGATCTATTTATTCGGACCTGAGAGAGGACTGTGCCAGACGTATGAGGTCGATGGATATCGACGTGCACCCGATCGGCGGAATCGTTCCGTTAATGGAGCAGTACAGATACACCGAACTGGTGGACATAATCATCGCATCAAAGAAGGGATTGTCACCTGACCGCCCTGTACACTTATTCGGCGCAGGACACCCAATGTTGTTCGCTCTCGCGACACTCTTGGGATGCGATATGTTTGATTCTGCGTCATACGCAAAGTTTGCCCGTGACGATAGGATGATGTTCATTGACGGAACGTACCGTCTGAAGGAAATGCAGTCATTGGACTGCAACTGCCCGGCATGTAAAGGTCAGTCATTGGAATCGCTCAGACAGATGGATGCCAAGAGCAGAATGAAGCTGATCGCACGCCACAACCTCTACGAGATAAAGAAAGAACTCGATATTGTAAAGAGATACATCCGCGAAGGAAGATTATGGGAATTGGCGGAACAGAGATGCAGGGCACACCCCGCATTGCTTGATGCACTCAGAAAATTAGAGGATCACAGAGAATTCCTGGAAGAATTCGAACCTATCAGTAGGGAAGGCGCAATATTCTACACAGGTCCGGAATCACTTAACCGTCCGGTCTTCACAAGATATTCAAAGAGGATTTCGGAACGTTATGTCCCGTTCGCAACGAAAGCGGCAATATTTGACGATACATACGCGAAACCATACAGCCGCGGTTACGGTGCGGATTTCCAGAGAACTGCGTCAGCAGGCTACGCACCGGTCGTGATAACGCCATTCGGTCCTGTGCCTGCGGAGTTGGATGAAGTTTATCCGTTAGCTCAGTCGCTTTTCCCGGAGATGTCCGACCGCGAGACGTATTCGGTGATGGAGGATGCTACATCAGACGTTTTGACGTCATTTGGTTTTAACGAAGTGAAGCACGAAAGTGATGTGGAGACAGGCACGGAAGAATATCATCCGGACCTTCTGCGTGCAAAGGCAACAGCAAGATACCAGTTCGGAATTGCCGCCGCGGATGCACTCATGCGCGGTTCGATCGAGCTCGTTGTGAGCAAGAACACCGGCAAGATCAGGAACATCATCTCAGACGGAGAGCATGTTCTCTCAATGCGTGCGGGCGACGGTCTGTACACGCTCAGACCCGAGGGTGCAAAAAGAATAGTCGAAAATGTGCCAGCACCCCACATGCGCGTCGTTGTGAATGATGACGCGGTGCCATTTGTATCAGAAGGAAGAAACGTATTCGCAGCGTTCGTTTTGGATTGCGACGTGAACATCAGACCAATGGAAGAAGTGCTTGTGGTCAATTCCAAAGATGAACTGCTTGCCGTCGGAAGAGCGATACTCGTACGTGAGGAGATGTTCTCATTCAAGAAGGGAATCGCCGTCAAGGTCAGGAACGGCTCCGGAGATTAATCCTGCCGCTTCCTCGGCGATCTTAACGCAAGCGAGAAGGTCATCAGCAGTATTGCGCAGCGTACCGGCATTATCAGCTTCCATTCTGAACGTTATCTTGTTTCCTTTCAGAACAGACGATACGTGGGACCCGTTGTCAGGAAGCACTGAATTCAATATCGTTTTCGCTATCTTAGCATCAGAATATTCCAGAACGAGTTCCAATTTCATCATGCGATCACTTCTGTTTCAGTATTATGCTGCAAATGGCATCACCGACTTCATTGGTATTCAGTTTTCCGCCGAGGTCGCCGGTCATTTTTCCATCATCGAGGCATTTGCGTACGGCTTTTTGAACAATGTTGCCTTCTTCGGTGAATCCGAAGTTGTCCAGCATCATCTTCGCTGCGAGTATGGCAGCGATAGGGTTTGCCTTCTTCTGTCCAGCAATATCCGGAGCAGAACCGTGAATGGGCTCGAACATGCTCAGCCCGTTAGGATTAATGTTTCCGCTTCCACCCATTCCCAAACCGCCCTGAATCTGTGATCCCAAATCAGTCAGTATATCACCGAAGAGATTTGGTATTGCCACTGTTCTGAACGAATCCGGACGGACGATCATCGCCATCGCCATTGCGTCGACCAGCATGTAATCCAACTTCATTCCGTGTTCCTTTGCTTTCTCTTCGAATATTGTCCTCTGCAGACCGTATATCTCGGTGCACACGTTCGCTTTATCGACGAGTGTCAGTTTATCGTCTCCGCGGTTTGCCGCGTACTTGAACGAGTAATCAGCAAAACGTTCTATTCCTTTTCTTGAGAGGAGTCCTATTTCAAACGCGAATTCATCCTTCTGACCGGACGCGGAGAGCTTCAGATCAAGTTCGTACAATTCACGTTCAACAGTGATGCTGGCACTTTTCTGTTCAGTGTCAAATCTGCCACCTGCACCCATGTAGAAATCTTCTGTGTTCTCCCTTAAGAAATGGATATCGAAATCGAAGTGTTTCTTCAACGGTACGAAGGGATGCCATGATGTTATCGGACGCAAATTGATGTATTGGTCGAAGACCGCCCTCATCTTCAGGAGTATTCCCTTTTCCAACACTCCCGGCTTCACCCTCGGGTCGCCAATGGCTCCGAAGTATACTGCATCATTTTTCCTCAGTCCGGATATGTCCGAATCCGTCAGGAGTTCTCCCGTTTTGAGATACCTTTCCGAACCTATGTTGAATGTTTCCGTTTCAAAACTGAATTTGGATATTTCTGATATGGCGTCTAAAACTTTCAGACCGACCGCAACTACTTCCTTTCCAATTCCGTCTCCGGGAACAACTGCGATGTGTTTCATTTGTTCTCATCCCTTATCTTGGCCATAAGTCCGCCTGCGGATATCAGCGAAGCGATGAATTCCGGATACTGTTGGAACTTTGTCTCCTTTTTGCCGTCAGTTACCGTACCTTTCTCAGGATCCACGGAAATAACGGAACCTTCGGTATAGTCGGCTTTGCATTCCACTAACAATAAGCCCACATTGATCGAATTCCTGAAGAATATCCTTGCGAATGATTCCGCAACGACACATGATATGCCTGCCTGCATCAGTGCGCGTGGAGCGTGTTCTCTGGATGAACCGGAACCGAAGTTCTTGCCGGCGACGATTATGTCGCCTTTCTTCATCTGTTTTGCAACTCCTGGTCTGACCTTTTCAAAGATGAAGTCGCCCATGCGGTCGAGATTCTCGGAAACCAGTCTTTCGGCAGGGATTATCTGATCGGTATCAACATGATCACCGAATCTCCACACTTTTCCTTTAACGGATTTCATCAGACCGCCTCCAGATCGTCAGGAGTGGATATCTTTCCAGTGACCGCGCTTGCGGCGACCACTGCGGGTCCGGCAAGGTACACTTCGGAGCCTTTGTGTCCCATTCTTCCTATGAAGTTCCTGTTTGTTGACGCTACCGTTTTCTCACCATCAGCGAGTATCCCCATCCATCCGCCGAGACATGCTCCGCATGTCGGACCGGATATGAACGCTCCAGCGTTCAGGAATATCTCCAATAATCCTTCCTTCAGCATTTGTCCGTAGACACGTTGGCTTGCCGGAACGACAAGGAATCTTACACCATCTGCGACCCTTCTTCCTTTGATGACTTCTGCGGCGATCCTCATGTCTTCGATACGTCCGTTCGTACACGATCCCAAATAAGCCTGATCTATCTTTACGTTGGAGTCTTTCACAGCACGTCCGTTTTCCGGAAGATGCGGGAATGCGACCATCTCGTCAATCTTTGACAAATCGTACTTCAGTACTTTGACGTACTTCGCATCTGCGTCTGCTGATACAGCTTCGTATTTTCCTTTGACCGTGTTCTTGATGTATTTCTCGGTGAGTTCGTCGTACGGGAACAAACCTGCTTTACCTCCGGCTTCGATGGCCATGTTGGCCATTGAAAGACGGTCGGAAACTGAAATATTCTTTATACCGGGGCCGGAGAATTCCAACGCCTGATAGGTTGCGCCGTCCACACCAATGTCTTTGATTATCTTCAGGATAAGGTCCTTACCGCCGACATATCTTCTGAATGTGCCAGTCAATTCAATTTTGATTGATTCCGGAACCTTGAACCACAACTTTCCGGTAGCGAACACCGCAGCGGCTTCGGTGGATCCGACGCCCGTGGAGAATGTGTTTATCCCGCCGTATGTGCATGTATGGGAATCCGCACCGACAATGAGTCTTCCGGGCGCCGCGAATCCTTCCTCGATCATCAGTTGATGACATACGCCGCTTTTTCCCACTTCGTAGTAGTTGGATATATTATGGCGCTTGGCGAACTCTCGCATCTCCTTTGCCTGTTCTGCTGATGCGACGTCCTTGTTGGGAACGTAGTGGTCCGGAATAAGGACAATCTTGTCGCGTTTAGCTTCCATGTTCAATGATTCGAACTCACGGAATGCTATCGGTCCCGTGACGTCATTCACCATCACGTAATCAACATCAGCTTCGACTATCATCCCTGCGTATGCATCGGTTTTCGATTTGAATGACAGTATCTTCTCAGCAATCGTCTTGCCCATTAGTTGTTCCTCCTTCTGATGTAGTCCCTGTTGATCGCTTCCATCATTCCGTCCACACTTGTTTCCACGATATCCATGCCCATTGCCTTTCCGACAGAGAGCATTCCGTCGTTGTGAACATTTTTGATGGTGACGGTCACTTCACAGAGTGAATCGCTTCCGCCAGTTATAGCATTCAGCCTATATTCCTCCAGGGATATTTTACTGTTGACCGCGACACGTATCGCTTTCATTGCTGCGTCGACGGGACCGAGTCCGATTTCGGATGCAGTGTTCTTTTTTCCATCTATTTCCACAGTTACCGTGGCAGTCGGAGTGACGCCTTTGCCGGTGAACACTGCGAATTCTCTCAGTTTCACTATATCCTCGTATTTTCCCTTCCATTGGATATGTTCAGCTAATGCGATCAATTCCGTATCGTCGATATCCTTACCGCCGACAGCGAGGGATTTGATACTGTCCAGAAGTTTCGGCATCAGTTCTTCCGGGAATTTTATTTTCAAACCTTTCAGTCTGTCCTTGACCGAATGCGCGCCGGAGTGTTTACCGATCATTATCTGCCTTTCCATTCCGACGATCTCTGGAAGGAATGCCTCATATGTTGACGAGTTGTTCAGCACACCGTGTACGTGTATCCCCGATTCGTGTGCGAATGCGTTGCGTCCGACGATCGGTTTATTGTAAGGTATCGGATATCCCGTCAGTCTAGACACCATCTTTGATACTGAGCCTATTTTAGACAGGTCAATGACTTCAATGCTGTAATTGGCGAAGATGTTCATCGCCACCTCTTCCAATGCAGCGTTTCCGGATCTTTCGCCCAATCCGTTGACACATACGTGCACTTGTTTGGCACCGGCCCTGACGGCTGCGAGCGAGTTCGCCACCGCAAGTCCGAGATCGTTATGACAATGTACTGCCAATGGAACCTTCGTTACTTTTTTGAGTTCTCCGATAAGGTATGACATTGCAGGAGGGGTGATGACTCCGACAGTGTCTGGCACATTTATCGCGTCTGCTCCGGCATCCTGTACTGCAACATGCATCGTCTTCAGGAAATCAAGATCGGTACGAGTGGCATCCTCGCATGAGAATTGTACCGTCAGTCCGTGAGATTTTGCATATTCCACGCAATCGACAGCCTTCTCCATTACCTGTTCTCGGGTCATTTTGAGCTTGTGTTTCAGATGGATGTCGGAAGTGGCGAGGAATGTGTGAATGTAATCCACGTTACAGTCTATGACCGCGTCTATGTCCTTATGGGAACATCTCGCGAGACTGCATACGCTCGAATCCAGTTTGAGATCTGCGATTCTTTTTACGGTTTCTTTTTCAAGATCCCCTGATGCCGCGAATCCCACCTCTATGATACTGACTTTCATATCATCAAGCGCTTGAGCGATACGTATCTTATCGTCAATGCTCAATGCGATCCCTGGCGCCTGTTCCCCATCCCTGAGGGTGGTATCGAATAACATCAGGTTATCGACATCCTTGGGAAGTGCAAGATCATTGTACTGACTGGTATGTACTGATTCTTCCCGTTTTCTAGCGCTTTCACTGGTTCGTTGCGTTTTCAAAAAATCACCCCAAACCATCAGTTAAAACATCTTGTTCAAATAAGCAGCAGAAGAAGTGCTTTTCCGAATTCAGTGTTGTAGATCATTTCATGACCTCTGATGGTTGATTCCTCCACTGACACCAGAATATATAAAATTTGGGAATCTGGTCGTTTTTTTGTAAAAAGAATAGAACTGGAACGACCATCAACAGACGGTCGTTCCGTTCCTTTGTGGTTTCATTACGGTTTCCTGACGAACACGAAATATCCGATAACACCGATCGCAGCTACGGCAGCGATACCGATGCCGATGAACAACATCATGTTGTCGCCGTCGTCGCCACCATCATTTCCGCCGTTACCGCCATTACCGTTGCCGTCTCCATCACCCGGGCCATCAGTTCCCGGATCATCCGTACCTGGATCATCGATGCTTGCTTCCAACAAGGATGCGGAGTTCGATGTGAAAACATCGCCACCAACTGTCACGACACATCTGAACTTATCTCCGAATGCATCAGTCGTCTTCGTAGTATACGTCAAACCGTCTCCGAAAATGTTACCCCACTGCCCGTTAGTAAGTTTCTGCCATTGCGCTGTTCCTTCGAATGCTCCTAATCTGACTGAGAACATGTTTCCCTCGACTTTATCCGCGGTAACGTTAGATGGTTGTCCCATTATGATAGTTGATCTGAGGAACGGATAGCCGTTGTTTACGCCACTGTCCATGCACCAGATGTTATCAAAATCCCATCCTGGGAAAAATATAGGAGGATTTCCAGGCCCAGGTCTATATTCCGTTTCTCCTACGTGGTATGTCGTTTTTTTCGCAAGATCGTTTAAGGATCTCGGACCCGAAAGTTCAGATGTTCGATTACTACCCGGCAGACCATCTTTGATGGCATTGGAAACATCGTAGAAAAGATCCAGTGTCGGATCGTTGTAATTGGAGAAGTAGCAGTTTGTAATATAACACGTACTGTCTCCATATCCGATAATGCCTCCTTTGTACACATACGTTCCACTGACAGAGATCATTCCTATGCTGTAACAGTTCGTCATCGTTATTGTTGAACCAGAAGAACCAGAAGAACCGACAAGTCCGCCTGCGTACGAATCTGATGATAATGATGATGATGATGATACCGATGCCGATACAGAACCTGTGTTGTAACAGTTCGTCATCGTTATTGTTGAACCAGAAGAACCAGAACCGACAAGTCCGCCTGCGTACGAATCTGATGATAATGATGATGATACCGATGCCGATACAGAACCTGTGTTGTAACAGTTCGTCATCGTTATTGTTGTGCTTCCGCGACCGACAAGTCCGCCTGCTTGTGATGATGATAATGATGGTGATGATACAGAACCTGTGTTGTAACAGTTCATCATTGTTATCGTTGTTCCGTAACCGACAAGTCCGCCTGTGTATGAATTCGCTGATGATGTTGACGACACTTTACCTGTGTTGTAACAGTTTGTCATTGTTATTGCTAAAATACCACGACCGACAAGTCCGCCTGCGTTTGATGATCCTGATGATGTTGCCGTTACATCGCCTGTGTTGTAACAGTTGGTCATCGTTATCGTTGCCACTAAGAAAGGATTATTACCAAGACCGACAAGTCCGCCTGCGTATGAAAGTAATGATGCTGATGATGTTGATGATGTTGACGACACTTTACCTGTGTTGTAACAGTTCGTCATCGTCATCGTTGAATCGTCACGACCAACAAGTCCGCCTGCGTATGCGTTATATGCTGTTGCCGATACGTCGCCTGTATTGTAACAGTTCGTCATCGTCATCGTCATCGTTGAATCGTCACGACCAACAAGTCCGCCTGCGTTTGATGATGATTGTGATGATGATAATGGTGATGATGCCGTTACATCGCCTGTATTGTAACAGTTCGTCATCGTCATCAGTGAGTTACCAATACTACCGACAAGTCCGCCTGCGTTTGATGATCCTGATGATGTTGCCGTTACATCGCCTGTGTTGTAACAGTTCATCATCCTTAAACCACCAGAACCGACAAGTCCGCCTGCGTATGATGATGCGGTTACGGAACCTGTGTTGTAACAGTTCGTCATCGTTGTCATTGAGGAAATATCACCACTAGAACCGACAAGTCCGCCTGCGTATGATGATGAGGTTACAGAACCTGTGTTGTAACAGTTCGTCATCGTTGTCATTGAGGAAATATCACCACGACCAACAAGTCCGCCGGCGTATGAGTATGATGATGATGATGATGCGGTTACGGAACCTGTGTTGTAACAGTTCGTCATTTCTATTGTCAAACCCTGGCCGATGAGGCCGCCTGCGTTTGATGATGGTAATGATGATAATGCCGTTACATCGCCTGTGTTATAACAGTTAGTCATCGTTATTACTCCACCAGCACCGACAAGTCCGCCTGCGTATGATGATCGTAATGATCCTAATGATGATGATGATGATGAAACTGCCACTGAAGATCCGTCTATCAATCCAATGTCGTCGAATGTTGCTCCGTCGACTCGACCGAAGAGCGCCGAATATGCTCCTTCGCTAGCCTTGAAAACCGCAGTCTCCAATCCAATGATCTCGTGTCCGTTGCCGTGGAACGTTCCAGTAAATGGGTCTGCAATCGGATCCATGTTACCGTTGCTTCTGAGAAGGGGTGATTCTTTGTAAGATGCTCCTTCAAACTCAAGTGTAACCGCGATGGCAAAGTCCGAGCGGGAGACGCCTTCAAGTGCAGTAAGGTCTGCGGTCCCACCTGCAGTGATATTCATCACTCCGGTGAAACTGGAATCTGTACTAAAGATTACAGCTGTAGTGCCATCAAGTATTGAGCCCACTTCCCCATTGAACGAAACGATAATGGGTGAGGCGGAAGTGAGGGGGAAATCGCCTTCCGGATGATATAACATGATTGTAACTTCATTCGTGCCAAGAGTGGCTGCCACGTAAAGATCGAATCCACCATTGAGGTCCTTTCCGGTGAAGTCTATATCGTTCGTTAGAACATATTTTCCATCAGCACCGTAAGTTCCCCCCCCCCCAATTTGGGAAAGTTGTTCCGGAGTGGAGAT
>JGI994J12354_10000530_pt1 | contig 37898 bp, 31 predicted proteins | sample IntmicLarv3ML3BL_FD_12354 | JGI IMG/M metagenome (IMG submission 12354) | reverse complement strand
GTTTTACCTAAAAGTGCCGCATCAAAATCTTCTGGCTTTGCATCGTCTGCCAACTCGAGAATCATCGAGCCGTAGTTTAAGTCGAAATGACTTTCTGAAAAAGATTCTTCAAATTTAAATCCAAGCATATTGCCAAAGCAAGATTTTGAAATCGCTTCCGCAATGCCGCCGCTACGAAGAGGTCTTGCAGATAAGATTTTTCCTGACTTTATACCTTTATAAATTTTTGCATATTTAGTTTTGATGTCTTCAAAGTCTGGCAAATCAAGGGCATCGCGACCTGTTTTTAAGAATGCAATTTTGCTATTTTCTTTTTTGAATTCAGGCGAGATAATTGTATTTGCATCATCAATTGCAATCGCAAAACTAACAAGAGTAGGAACAACATCAATGTCTTTGAAGCTACCGCTCATTGAGTCCTTGCCACCTATGGATGCGATACCAAATTTGTCTTGAGCAGTGAGCGCGCCAAGCAAAGCAGCTAAAGGCTTGCCCCAGCGAGATGGGTCGTTACGCAACTTTTCAAAATATTCTTGGAAAGTCAAACGTACTTTAGAAATGTCTCCGCCTACGCTTGCGATTTTTGAAAGCGATTCAATCACAGCATACATAGCACCGTGATAGGGGCTATACTCTGAAATATAAGGATTAAAGCCCCAAGAGAAAATTGTAGATGTATTTGTTTCTCCTTTTATCACAGGAATTTTTGAGCACATACAATCGGTAGGTGAGTTCAAATATTTTCCGCCGAATGGATGAAGTACAGCGCTTGCTCCGATTGAAGAGTCGAACATTTCAATCAAACCTTTTTGCGAGCAAACGTTTAATTGAGACAAAGTATTTAGCCATTCTTTTTCGCAATTTTCTTTCTTTGATTTTGCGAATGGTGATTCTTTTTTAGGTTCAACAATCAATGCGTTCGCAACAGCTTTTGTTCCATTTGTGTCTAGGAAGTTGCGCGACAAGTTTACGATTTTATCGCCTTGCCAAGTCATCACTAGGCGCTTGTTATTTGTAACTTTTGCGACAAGATTGCATTCAAGATTTTCTTCGCTTGCGTAAGAAGCAAAAGCTTCTGCGTCTTTGGGTGATACTACAACTGCCATACGCTCTTGAGATTCTGAAATCGCAAGTTCTGTGCCGTCGAGTCCGTCGTATTTTTTTGTTACGGCATCTAGATTTATTTCAAGCGAGGGAGCCAGTTCGCCTATTGCAACAGACACACCTCCTGCGCCAAAGTCATTGCATCGCTTGATTAGCATAGCTGCTTTTTTATTGCGGAAAAGTCTTTGTAATTTTCTTTCCATAGGCGCATCGCCTTTTTGAACTTCAGAAGAATTATCAAGAGCTTTTTCATTGTGGTCTTTTGAAGAACCTGTTGCTCCGCCTATGCCGTCGCGACCTGTGCGTCCTCCGACAAGAAGAATCAAATCGCCTTCTTCAGGGTTTAATCTCAAGACTTGTTCGCGTGGACCAGCTGCAACAACTGCGCCGATTTCAAGGCGTTTTGCTTCGTAGCTTTGATGATAGACTTCTGAAACTTGTCCTGTTGCCAAACCGATTTGATTGCCATAGCTACTGTATCCTTGCGCTGCTGTACGAGTGATTTTTTTCTGTGGCAATTTTCCAGGAAGAGTTTCTTCAAAAGATTTGCGTGGATCGGCAGCTCCTGTTACACGCATTGCTTGGTATACATAGCTTCTACCAGAAAGTGGGTCGCGAATTGCACCGCCTAAGCAGGTTGCAGCTCCGCCGAAAGGCTCTATTTCGGTTGGGTGATTGTGAGTTTCGTTTTTAAACATCACAAGGTATTCTTCTTTTTTGCCGTCGACCTCTATAAACGTTGAAATACTTGCAGCATTAATTTCTTCGCTTTCTTCCAGGTCAGGAAGCAGGTTGCGACTTTTCATTATGCGTGTTGGAATCAACGCTAGATCCATCAAGCAGATATCTTTGCCTTTTTTATCGAGTCCAAGGGTTTTACGATTTTCTATATAACTCTCCCAAGATTTTTGAATTTGTTCAGAAATTTTTCCTGATTCAAATTTTACATTTTCAAGAACAGTTAGAAATGTTGTGTGGCGGCAGTGGTCGCTCCAATACGTGTCTAAAACTCGGATTTCGCTAAGTGACGGGTCTCGTTTTTCTTCGTTCTTAAAATAGTTTTGGCAAAATGCTACATCTTTCAAAGACATTGCAAGACCCATTTCGTCGAGCAATTTTTTCAATCCGCTTTCATCTAAATTGATAAAACCTTCGAGTCTTTTAACTTTTTTAGGAGCTTCGATTTTCTTATCTAAGCTATCAGGCTTTTCGTTTGATGAGACTCTGCTGTCAACCGTATTTACTAAATATTTCTTGATTTTATCAAGCTCTTCGTCGCTCACTTGCGCGTTGACAACATAAACTTTTGCGCATTTTACTTTTGGTCTTTTCTGTGCGATAATCTGTACGCACTGCTCAGCAGAATCTGCTCTCTGATCGAACTGTCCGGGCAGGTACTCAACCGCAAAAAATTTCTCTCCAGCCGCAAAGGGGAAGGACTCTTCGTGTAGACTCTCTATTGGCGCTTCGCAAAAAATTGTATATGCAGATTTCGCATAGTTTTCGTCAGACAGACCTTCTATATCGTATCGCTGTAAGATTCTCAATTCTTTCAATGACTCTATTCGCAATGACGACTTCAAGTCTTTAATTTTGGAATCAGCTTCCAATGCAAAATGCTTCTTTGGTTCGATGAATATTCTTCTAATCATACACCTCCAACTTTGCATTATCTCCCCTCCGCCGTCAAGCCACAAGAGAGCAATGCTACACATCGCCAACTAAGGGGCTGTCCGCCATCTCAATCCTCGATGAAAGGGCTTCCCTTTCAAATCTCGGCAAGCTTGTGAATGAAAAAAACTTGCATTCGGGGCAAGCAGGGGTTGCATCCATAGTGGTGAGACAGCAAGCGCAGTACTTGTAGTTGCTCGCTATACGACGATTCAAGTGAGCATCAGATTTTTTTTACTTTCTAAAGAAGTGTGCTTCGTTCTTTGTCTCTAAGTTTAAGGATGGGTATTCCATTCTGTTACTAATAGTAGAGATTATCTCCTTTCTCTCCCAGTGACAGTCTGACGACAAGAGAATATCTGCACATGGATTTATTTCACAACGCTTCGATGCGTGGAAAGGAATACGGTATGCAGGGGTTTTCTTGTCGTCAGACTGTCACTGGGAGAGAAAAAACTATTGTGTAAATAATTTTTCATCCTTCATTTTTCATTCAAATAATCGCGAACAGCAATTGCGAAGCAGTGCGTTGAGTCTTCTTTGCGCAAGGTTCTTTTCGCTGCAAGTCGCACTTGCTTTGGATTACAAAGATGAAACCAGCCTTTGCGCGGGGGTTAGAGGGCAAAAAGCCCTCTGAAAAAAGAGCTTCGCAATAGGAAAAAACATATTGCAAAAAAGGAGAATTTCTTAAAATAATTTTTATTTTAAAAATTCGCCTTTTTTAAATAAAAATTATATTGTATTCTTTGTTTTTCTTGACAAAGCGGGAAAAGGTGAGATTATGGAACGCTTTAATAAATTAACTTTACTACTATGGGAAACTTAAAGAAGAAACGCAGACTTAAGATGAATAAGCACAAGCGCAGTAAGCGCTCTAAAGCAAATCGCCATAAGAAGCGTACGTGGGCTTGCTAGTTAGCTAGCCTGTCAGATGACGAAAGGGCAAAGGCAGTGAAAAAATGTAATTGTCTTTGTCTGTTGTGGTTTTGCAGTATGAATGTTTTAAAACGTTCTGCGTTTGCATAGACTGGTAGATATAAAATTTATGCGTATATCATTGACTTGATGTACGCATTTTGTTTTGGTGAGTCCGACCTTTGTTTGAAGTGATTTGCTTCTTTAACTTATTATTTATCAAGGTTTATGAAGAAAATATATTTTATAATTTTATCTATTGTATTCGCATTTAGTGCGTCTGCAAAGGGTGCGCATTCTCAAGAACCACGTGAGGGTTCTGTGCAGTGGTGGAAGAATCGTAGCGATGCAGAATATGCAAAGTATAAAAACGTAAAGCGCGATGTTGTGTATAAAACTGTAAATGGTCAGGATTTGTATTTGGATATTGCATTGCCTGACGAAGAAATTTTCAAAGATGGCGCGCCTCTGATTATCTATTATCACGGTGGTGGCTGGACTGGTGGAACTCGATATAGCGTGCATCCGAATATCTTGAAACATTATCTTAGTAAAGGAATCGCGTTCGCTGCTGTCGATTACAGACTAGCAGATGCACAAAACGTAGATACTATTGAAGATATAACTGAAAATAATAATAGATTAGTGGAATTGGCAGATATACAAAAGGGCGTTACTATTGAAGATGCTATTACAGATTGCTTTGATGCGACGCGCTTCTTAGTGAAAAATGCAAAAGAATTTAAAATCAATCCTAACGCTTTGGGCGCGACAGGTCACTCTGCTGGAGGCCACATCGTTTTGCTAATTACAATGGCTCCGAGCGACACATTTATTGAAGACAAATCTAATGCATCTACAAAATTCAAGTTCCGTTGTGGACTCGATACATCTGGGCCAACTTCATTTATTCACAAAGAAACTTTTGATAAAAAAACTGCATATTGTGCCAACAAAAATAATATGATTAAATGTTTTGGTGCACCGCTTGATGAAGTTCAAGATTTGGCAAGAAAATTAAGTCCTATAATTTATCTGTCAAAAGATATTCCGCAAATATTGGTGATGCAAGGCGAAGCCGATTCAGTTGTTCCTCAAGAGGGCGCAAGACTTTTACAAAAAATGGCAAAAGAAAAAGGACTTGAAGGCAAATTTATTTTTGTATTCGTTCCAGAAGGCGATCATAATTTGTCGAGCGATGTTGAAGGTTTTAGGCATCACAATCTTGAAAAAATGCGTTTTGATTTTATGACAGAAAATCTATTGAAAGGATTAGAGCGGAAATAAAAATGAATAAGAAAATATTAATATTTTTTATAGCACTATTTGCTATACAGTTGTTGGCGACTCCGCACACGCTTGAAGAGTGGCGTGCAGACGCAGCGGAACGTTATTCTGAATACAATGCAATCAAAGATATCGTGTATAAAACTATAGATGGCGAAGAGTTGCAGTTAGATTTAATTTTGCCTGACGGGAAGTTTTATAAAGATGGCTTTCCCGTAGTCTTTGTGTTTCACGGTGGTGGTTGGGTCGCAGGGAACAGATTTATGAATTTTAACGAAGCTAAGTTTAAGGAGCTTGAATTCTATACTTCAAGAGGAATTGCATTGGCGAATGTCTCTTACAGATTTGCAAATCCTGAAAAGAATTTGACCGTGAAAGATTGCGTTACAGATTGCTTTGATGCGGTTCGCTATATTGTAAAAAATGCAGATAAATATGGAATAGATACTTCTCGTATGGCAGCATATGGGCACTCTGTAGGTGGCTATATGGCTTTAATGTTGGCTGTTGCTCCTTGCGAGAAATTTATTGGCGATGAAGATTTGGCAAAATATAATTTCAAATTAAAATGCGCAGCTCCATATTCAGGATTGGCATCGTTCTTGAATCCTGCAGATGAAGATAGCAATGAATTTTATGCGAATCGTCCTAACGTAAAAACTGTTATGGGCGGCAAAACTCCTGCTGAAAATAAAGAATTAGCAAGGTCTGTTAGCGCGCTTTATTTGATGGAGAGAGATCATTCGCCACTTTTGGTTATGCACGGAGAGCTAGATGATTTGTCTCCTTGCAAGACATCTGAATTGCTTTTTGATAAAGCTCGCTCACTAGGTTGGGGCGGAGAAAAAATGACTTTGATTATAGTCAAAGGTGGTGATCACGGTCTTGGAGTAGAAGCTGCGCGCCCTATGCGTGAGCAGGGTGAAGCTATGCGCAAGGATTATATTCTCAGATTTTTATTAGATGGCATTGAGTCTATCAAATAATTTTTTGAAGATCTTTTCTCAATAAAAAAAACGTCGAGAATTTCGACGTTTTTTTAATGATTAATTTCGTTAAAAATTAAAATATTATCATCTTTTTGTTTGCAGGGTATGGAACATTGTGTGTCAATGCTTGAGTCTTTACTGCGTTGAGAGCACCTGCGATATTAGAAACTCCTGCAATGATTTCTTTTGAATATGTAGGCCAATTTTCAGAGAGTTTAACAGTTGCTTTTCCACTATCGGAAGCATAGGCAGATAAGAACGAATCTATAGTTTTAGAAGCTCTATCAATATCTGTTTTAAACATCTCTTGTTCTACAGAAGAGAATGCTTCCCAAGATGCGATATACTTTTTGTATGCGTTAACAAACTCGCTTGGGCAACCGCTCAAATCAACAGCCTTGAGCTTTACTACCATTTCAGAAAGAGTTTTTGTGTTGTTCAATAATTTTGAATCAACTTGGAGAACTCTTGCAATATTTTGAGCTTCAGGATTTACGGGCTCTGATTGACAAGCAACAAGACCCATACACACTGTTAATAATATTATAAATTTTTTCATAGTACGAAATTTTCTTATATTCCTGCTAAAAATCAAGTTTTTTAAATAGTATTAATTTCTCCATTTGTAGTTTGAAGAATTTTCCAAGAATGCAAAGAAGGGTCAGGCTGGGTAGTTGCAGTTGCGATTATTTGAATTTCAGAATCTAACAAATTCCAAAAAGCTTCTTTGCGTGCAGAATCAAGCTCACCAAGAATGTCATCGCAAAGAAGAACAGGATTTACCTTTGTGATTTCTTTAATGATTTCTAGTTGTGCTAACCTCAGAGATAAAACGATAGAGCGTTGCTGACCCTCGCTGGCAAAAGATTGTGCGCTTTTACCAGAAATCAAAAGTAGAAAATCATCGCGATGAGGTCCGTATAAAGTTGAGCCTAAAATTTTTTCTTTTCCGCGATTTTTTTGTAGGCACAACAGATAATCATTTGCAGATTCAAATTCACAATTGGATTTTAAAATAAATGCGCTTTTTTCTTTTTCAGATTCTGCAATTTTTGAATAAAGTTGATTCGCTTTTTGTGCTAGAATTTTCAACCAGTAATTTCTTTTTGCAGCAACAATTTCTGCGGATAAACTCATTTCTTTTTCAAAAGCAAAAAATTCGCCATCGGTAGATTCTTTTTTTAATAGAGCATTTCTAGCTTCGACTGCTAAATGAAATTTGCGCAAAGCTTCAAGATATTCTTTATCTATAGAAGAAATAAAAATATCTATAAATTTTCTGCGAACAGCTGGGCTATCGCGCAAAATGCGCAAGTCTTCTGAGCACATAGAAACAGTAGGACAAAGACCAATGAAATCTGCAAGACGCGTGATTTCTTTGTCATCTATTTTAACAGATTTTTTGTTTTTACCTAAAGAAATTTCCATTTGCATCTCTCCTAAAATCTCATGCGATAAATCTGCAATTATTTCTGATGAATCAGAATTGTAATTGATAAGATTTTTTAACTTTGCAGTTCTAAAAGAGCGCAATGCCGTAAGTAAAGACAAAGATTCAAGCAAATTACTTTTGCCTTGGGCATTTTTACCGCATATCCAAATATATTGCGAATCTAAACAAATATCTGCAAAAGTAATATTTCTAAAATTTTGCAATCTTATGTTTTTTATTTTCACTTGGGGTTGTGCAAATGTTGTGGCGCTTTGCCGAGTCGCGTATCGATAGCATTTGAATTATCTTTTACAATGCGTTCGCAAATTTTTTCTATATGCATTTTAATCCAGATGCTAGTTGGACTTGCAGGTGTGTAATCGTTGGGTCCGTAAGAATCTATTCTGCCAGAAGCTAAGAGCATATCGTTTTGTTCAAATTCTGCGCGATTACTTGGGCTATAGACTGCAAAAGCTTTTCCTCCATTTTTTTTGATAATAGAAAATACAGGAACATCACTTGGTCCATCTGCAATGTAGATCATATTCTGGATAGGAATGCGTCTGTCTTCTGGAGCAACGAATGCGTTAACATTTATTTCAGGATGCTTGTTTGTGCCTTTATTTATCTCGAAAATAAAGCGGGTCTTGATTGTGTTATCGACCATTACACCTATCTGATTTATTTGTGTTGAGTGATAGGTTAAATCGAATTCAGGTTGCAAGCTAAAATTAGGAGGCAGCGGTTCTTCGACAAATTCACAGCCAAAAATCCCATCGCAATGAGGAGCAATTTTGCTTCCGCGAATCATTTCTGCAAGACCGGTACTTATTATATAGTGTTCGATTTTTATATCGAGATTCGAAAATTCGGCTTTGCTTTGTGCGACAGATTTAATTTCTGCAAAAAAATCTGGGAGTCCGTCGCAGAAATCGAGTTCTCCGCCGAGCTCGCGAAGCTTTGCGTTAGAAAGTCCGCGCAATGAACCGTTCTTTACGCAACTCAAAAGATGGTTCAGATATACAGTTTCAGGATTAACTTTGACTCCGCGTTCAGCATAGATTTTTGGAAGCATATTTACTTCTTTCCAAAAAAGTTTTTCGTCCATATTAAACTCCTTGAAAATGGGTGTTTGCATATAACCTTTAATTAAGGTTTTATCAAAATCCCAAACGCAAGCAATTGTATGACGGCTTCGTATGCTAGTATCCTTATTTGTTCTCATTTTTATTGTTGCAAAAAGATTAGTTTTTAACGACTTTCAATATTTAACAGATTTTATAAAAATGCAAGGAATACCTTCAATAGAACCTTTTGTTAAAAGAATGAATCAGCTTGGCGAAAAAATGGCTGCTTCTGACTTTTATAATGATCAGCGTACTGCCAGTGCTATCTCTCGCGAGCACAAGCAATTGAGCGAACTTCGCGATGCTTACGTTGCGCTCGAGCAAGCGTACGAGCAGATTAACGAAAACAAATCTATTTTGGACGATCCAGATACTGACGCTGAATTTAAAGAATTAGCTAAAGAAGACTTATCAAATATCGAAGCGAAAATTGAAGATATGCGCAAAGCCGTTTTGGTTTTGATGATTCCGCCAGACGAAAGTGATTCTCGCAATACAGTTGTTGAAATCAGAGCTGGTACAGGTGGCGACGAGGCTTCTCTTTTTGCGGCAGATTTGTATAGAATGTATTGTCGCTTTGCAGATTCAAAAGGCTGGAAAGTCGAGAATTTGAGCGTGAGTGATTCTGAAGCAGGTGGTTTTAAAGAAATCTGTTTTTTGCTAAGTGGTGAATCTGTTTATAGGTATATGAAGTACGAAAGTGGAACTCACAGAGTCCAGCGCGTTCCTGCAACTGAAGCAAATGGTAGAGTTCATACATCGGCTGCGACCGTAGCTGTATTGCCAGAAGCAGAGGAAGTAGATATTCAAATAGATCCTTCTGAAATCGAAATTTCTATCGCTCGCGCAAGTGGACCTGGAGGACAAGGCGTTAATACAACAGACTCAGCTGTTCAGATTTTGCACAAACCAACAGGTATGATTGTTAAGTGTGCAGACGAACGTTCTCAGCTGAAAAACAAGCTTAAGGCAATGAAGGTTTTGCGTTCACGTTTGTTAGAATTAAAACAAAGTCAAGAAGCAGAAAAATATGCAAAGAATCGCCGCGAACAAATCGGAACAGGCGATAGATCTGAACGTATTCGCACATATAATTTTCCACAAAGCCGTCTAACAGATCATCGCATCGGATTAACAGTTCACTCTCTTACGCAGATTATGGATGGAGATATTGCAGACATAATCAAAGCTCTTGAAGAAGCTGATTACACAGGCAGAATAACTGCGTTGATGGAAAATCAATAATATGTTTAGCGTGTTAGAGCTTTTGTCTAAGACCGAAGAATTTTTCAAATCGAAAAATATTCCTGACGCAAAGCTTGATGCTCAATTACTGCTTTGCGAAGTTTTAAAGTGCAAACGTCTCGATTTATTTTTGATGTTCGATAAGCCTTTGAATCAAGAGCAAGTTGATTTATTTAGAGAATACGTGCGTCGTCGCGCAAAGAGAGAACCTTTGCAATATATTGTTGGCGAAGTTGATTTTTTTAATATTAAAATTTCTTGCGATAAACGCGCATTGATTCCACGTCCTGAAACAGAAGAGCTTTGCGATATAATTTGTTCAAAATATTTTCCTGACAAAAATCAGCAAGTGCGAATTTTAGATTTAGGCACAGGTACAGGAGCAATTGCTCTTGGTCTTGCGAATCATTTTGAGAATGTAAAAGTTTTGGCGGTAGATAAAAGCGAGCAGGCTTTGTCTTTAGCAAAAGAAAATTGCGAGAAGTTAGGACTGAGCGAACGAGTAGAATTTTTGTTATCAGACTGGTTTGAAAATGTAGAAGGCAAGTTTGATATAATAGTTTCAAATCCTCCATATTTGACAGATGAAGAGGTCGCTTCTGCGCAAGATGAAGTTAAAATTTATGAGCCTTTAAGCGCATTGCGAAGCAATGATGAAGGTTTTTTTGATATAGAAAAAATTATAAATCAAGCATTCAAATTCTTGAATGCTAATGGGAAAATATTTTTGGAAACAGGAATAAATCATTCAGAAAGAATCCAGAAAGCAGTGAATGTTCCTTTTGAAATAATAAAGGATTCTTCACAACGCGATCGCTTTGCAGTTTTGTCATAAAAAAAGACTCTGAAAAATTCAGAGTCTTTTTATTGTAGAAAGTGAAAAAATTATTTCTCGATTTCTATGCGTTCAAAAGAATCAGCAATTGCAGGTTTACCTTTTGACGCTTCTACATCTTTCATAATTGCGTGATGCAAATCTAACATGTCGTGTTGATTTATTTGAATGATTCCACGTATTGGTCTATCTAAATCAATGATGATTGTCATAACAGATGATATTGCTAAAATCCAAACTATTCGTGGCAAGAAAATTGTAGCGTTTCTCAATCCTAGAGCGTATGTACTTGTGCAAATTGCCATTACTGCTACAAAAATCAAAAGCCACAATATTGCTTCTGGTACGTGGTCGTTACGAATAACTGTACGATTTGTTTGATCATCAAACACAGAACTCAGCGCGTTTGTGAAAAGATTAGTTTGTGAAACTTTTGCATCAGGAGTATTGTAAACAGCAACGGTTTCATTCCACATTCTTTGTTGAAGCGCGATAGTTTCTTCAATATTACTTTGCATTTCAGATGCAAATGTTCCTTGCTTATAATAGTTCACTCGCAAAAGAGTATAATCTGCAAAAGAACTTTTTATCGCATCGCGACTATTTTCAGGCAACAAATCTGCACGAAGATATGCAGTTTGGATATCATTAATTTCCTTTAGTAATAATTCTTTGCGATGTTCAAAACGTCCTAATGCCATCGCGAAAGCAAAGCCCAAGAGCAATGCTAAAAGCCCTAGCAAAGTTCCTGCAACCGTGGAAGCTTGTGTGCTTAAGTCATCAGCGCGCTCTTTTCTTTTAGAAGTGTAGCGACCGTAATGAAAAGCAAGTTCTGCAATCACGAATAAAAAAAGAAACATCCCTAGAAAAAAGACGTATTCGTTTATGTAATGAAAAAATTCCATCGTGGCAAAGTGCATAATATTTAATATTGATTTATGTGCTCGATTGAAAATCAGCTTTATTTAAAGTCAAGATTAATCAATTAAGACTTGAATGAATCATTTGCAAAAAACTTACGCTGCTTTTTAACTAAAGCAACTGTGTTTTTTATGATTTCTTCGCACAGATTATTTTGATTCACATTGCCAGAGAGTATTGCAGTAAAGGTTTCTTTATAGCCAATTGCAAGGGCCGCAGATGGATTTTTAAGAACATCTTTTTTTAACAAAAATTCACATTCTTCTATCAGTCCGTTTTCCAACATTGATTTTGTTCTGTTAGTGATACGTTTAAAAAGTTCGTCTTTATCGCAGTTTAGCATTATGAATTTTCTGCTCAAATCGCCATAAGGGCAGGGTAGTTTTTTAAAGTTTTCCAACTGTTCTTTGATAGATAGCTTGCTTTCTATACAACGTTCCAAAGCTCGAGAAGTTCTGCGTGGGTTGTGGATATCAATATAAACAGAGGCATTAGAATCGAACTTTAAAAGCTCTTCTAAAATTTTTTCATCGGATAGACTTTTAATGTAGTTCCGGGTTTCTTCTCTAACTGCAATGTTATCTGTTACTGCGCTAAACCAAGATTTTAAATAGAATCCACTGCCTCCTACAACTACTACATTTTGATTTGTAGCTTTGATTTCCTCCAAAGCTTTTTTTGCGTGATCAATATATTTTGCGATATCAAAGTTTTCACTCGGTTCGCAGACATCTATCAAGTGATGCGGGATGCCAGACATTTCTTCTTTCGTGGCTTTGGCAGAGCCGATGTTCATATACTTGTAAACTTGAACGCTATCGCACGATATAATTTGCGCATTGTTTTTGCTTGCAAGTTCGAGCGCTGTAGATGTTTTGCCTACGCAGGTTGGTCCTGAAATTATCGTGATTTCCATTTTCTCTAAACAAACAAAAAAGCTCTCTTTTTGCAAGAGAGCTTTTTTGTTATTTGAAATTCTATATTTCAGATTAACGAGGGAAACCAATACGCAACATTACGCCAACTGTATTGTTTTCTTGTTCGTAATTGCCAACCTTGAAGCGGATGTCGTGTTCAAAGAACAGAGAGAAACCGATTTGGTCTGATGCCCAGAATGTGAGGTCAACTGCCAATGATTGGATATCTTGTGCGTGATTTGCAGAATTTGAATTCCATTTCCACATAGGTGTAAGTGATAATCTATCAGTGATTACGAATTCGATACCTGCGCCAAAACCATAAGCGAACGCGCTATCATCAAAATTAGAAACAACAGAGTTGTCTGCCCAGTTATGTTGATATGCTGCTGTACCTGAAATGAAAGGTTTAATTGCGCATAAATACTCCCAACCTGTTTCAAAGTTTAAGTATGGAGTAACAGATGCGCCAACTTGGAGGTATTGACCTGAATCGCCCAAAACAGAAGTTGCTACTGATGGGAAGCTTTGATATCCGTAACCGACAAATGGAGTCAAATCCATACCGAACCAAGGAACGCCTTTAAGAACATTTACATTCGGTTTGAAAACCGGAATATTGAACAAAAGTTTTGCAGAACCACCCATTGCGTCGGATTTTTCGCCGTTCATCTTGCCTTTCGCAAAGTCTGCAGCAGCGCCAATACCGATGTATGTGCGACCTAAATTTCCGCTATTTTTTACTTTCTTGCTCCAACCAAAGAGGGAGGTAGTAGCTATAAGCAAAGATAATATAACAATGGTTGTCTTTTTCATATTTTATATTTGTTTGTGTTTATTTAGTAAAATCTAGGGTAGAGACTAACGAACATAGCCTAATTGTAAAGAAAATTCTAATAATTAATAAAAGACTAATTTTTAGTCTACTTTGATGCTAGGATTCGCATTGTGCTGAGCATAAAGAATTCAAAAGCATAATTATCAGCCATATTTAAATCTAAGAATCCTGAACACTTTTCGAGAGTCTGTATACATAGAGCAATTTTTGAAATCGGAAGTCCGACGCTTCCTGCTGATAAAATTCTATTTTCAACATCGCTTAAGAGCCTTTTGCGTAATGCGCGCCGACTACTTGCTTCGAGTGCTTCGAGAACTTCGGCATCCGTTTCTTCAAAATCTTCCTCGAGTTCGCTAAGTCGCGAAAGGATTGTGTTGAATCTATTTAAAAGAGCATAGCAATAGATTACTGCGTCGCCTATGGAAATTTCTCTGCCGACACCTTTTGATAATCTTGCTATCCAATTTTCAAAATCTTTTTGCCAAGCAATCCACTCTTCGTCGTTGAGAGATTCTGCATCGCAATCTATTCTAACATTAACACATCTACTTCTTATAGTATCGAGTAAATCGTAAGGCCGCTCTGTCAGAAGAATGATGAATGTTCCTGAAGGAGGTTCTTCGAGAGTTTTCAAAAATGCGTTAGCAGATTCACGATTCATTCTGTCTGCCTCGTAAACAATCGCGACTTTGTTTGCGCCAAGACTCGAAGATTTTTTCAAAACCGTAACAAGCCAACGCATTGTATTGATAGGCCAATCGCCACCAGATTTATCACTATTGCTACCAATTTTTATAAATCGCGCTTTGCCTTCAGGACGCAGAGTCAAAAAGTCAGGATGTTTAGTAACATCATCGCAACTCAAAATTTTCTGCGCTAAATTTTTTGCGACAATTTCGATTTGATTTATAGAAGTTCCAAATAAAAGAAGTGCGTGAGGCAATCGATTATTTTCGTGTGCTCTATATAATATAGAGGAAATTTTCTGTGCGCTCTTATTCATCTAAAAATTTTTCGATAGATTTTTTAATTTCTTCAAAAATTTCATCAGGATTTTTTGAAGCGTCTATAATAATAAATCTTTGAGGATTTTTTTTCGCAATTTCCAAAAATGAATTTCTAACTAAAGTATAGAATTCTAATTTTTGAGAACCCATTCTGTCAGAAACATTGTTGTCGCGTTTTGATGCGCGTACTAGTCCGAGTTGAGGGTCTATATCCATCAAAAAAGTTACATCTGGCATAACAGAATCAACTGCGAAATCATTTACATAATTTACATCAGCAAAATTTAATTTGCGAGCTGCACCTTGATAGGCTGTTGTGGAATCGTAGAATCTATCGCACAAGACAATCTTGTTTGAAGATAGGGCAGGGCGAATAGTTTCTTCTACGTGTTGAGTTCTTGCAGCTGCGAATAATAAAAGTTCTGCACGTGAGCAGATGTTTGAAGAAGAATCTAACAAAAGATTTCTTATTTGTTCAGACAACTTTGAGCCACCAGGTTCGCGAGTGATAACATATTCTCTTTTGATAGATTCAAAATAATTTTTGAGAAGATTTATTTGTGTAGTTTTACCACAACCTTCACTGCCTTCAAAAGAAATAAAAACTGAACGACTCATAATTTTCATAATGCGATGCATGGAGATTTCGTAAAGCTTTTTTTTATGAATAGAATTTTTATTTTCATAATTTTTTGAATTCGATAAAAATTTTTTGACTAAAAAAAATGAATTGAAAAAAATAATAAAAAATAAAAAATTATGCTTGTGTTTTTTTTTGATTAGAATCATATTGCAAAAAGCAAATGAAATAAAAATTGTCTGCACAAAAGTTCTTCAAAAAAAATTGAAACTCACAAAGTCTGATGGTCACAGGAGTAGAAGACCGAGAAAAATTTTTATAAAGACAAGAGCAAAAAAATCATCTGCAAAAAATTTCAAAAAAGAATAATGACAGCCCCAAAGAATATTTATTCAGAAAAAAATCCACAAAAAATAAAATGTGGAAAAAAGGTTGTCTCTCTCTGTACTGCGGAAAATTCTGCGAATTTATTTTTTTATTTTAAATCTAATTATTTCAAATCAGCGCACTTCATTTTGGATGTGCTGTGAGAATGAAACTAAAAACTAACAAATATAACAAAGTAAATATCATGGCAGTAAAAAAAGCAGTCAAGAAAGTAGCTAAAAAAGCTCCTGCAAAAAAAGCAGTTAAAAAGGCAGTAGCAAAAAAAGCTCCTGCAAAAAAAGTAGCTAAGAAAGCAGTAGCAAAAAAAGCAGTTGCAAAGAAAGCTCCAGCTAAAAAAGCTCCAGCTAAGAAAGTAGCTAAAAAGGCAGTTGCAAAGAAAGCTCCAGCTAAAAAAGCTCCTGCAAAAAAAGTAGCTAAAAAAGCTTGCTCAAAAAAGTGCTGCTGCAAAAAGTAATTTTGCGATAGCATATTTGGGGAGGGGAACCTCCCCCTTTTTTTTTTGTCTTTTTTTATTCGGTGCAAATATTATATTTTATGAAAATTAAAAAGCACTCTATTATTATATAGAGTGCTTTTTGGAAATTTTTAATGGTTGAATTTAATAAAAAAAGAATCAAAAAATCTTGAAAAAAGAATTCTATCACAAGATAATGTAATGCATAAAGATTGTGCATATAGAAATTACAATACCTTCGCTGAATGAAGAATTCACTTTAGAAAAAAATGTGAAAGAAGTATTAGCGTTCTTTGAAGAATTTGAGAAGAAAAATAATCTTACGGCTTCAATTTGTATCGCAGATAATGGTTCGACAGATAAAACTGCTCGGATTGCAAAAAGTCTTGAATCAGAATTTAACGGTAAAGTTCGTTATTTGTATATTCCTATGCAAGGCATTGGTATTGCATTGAAAACTTCGTGGTCATCTTCAAATGCAGATATTGTAGGATATATGGATTTAGATTTAGCAACAGATTTAAATCATCTTAAAGATGTTGTAGATTCTATTACTGCTAGTGCAGATGTTGTTGTTGGAACACGTTTAGCAAAAGACTCAAAAGTAATTGGTCGTTCTTTGTTTCGCGAAATTGTTTCTAGAGTCTTTAACTGCATCTTGAAAATTTTATTGAACGTAAAATTCTCTGATGCGATGTGTGGATTCAAATTTATGCCACGTGAAATTGCAGAAAAATTGATAGCAACCAAAATTATGAGCGACTCTTGGTTTTTCGGAACAGAAATTTTATTGATAGCTCAATGGCTAAGTTTGAAAATTGTCGAAATTCCTGTAAGATGGACTGATACTCCTGCAACAAAAGTAAAAGTATTTCATCTTGCTGTTATGTACATAAAGAGAATGTTTGAATTAAGAAAAATTAGAAAATCTTTTATTCATAAGTAAGTAGAATTTTTTTGTAAAAATAAACATATTTGTAAGAAAATCCATTTTTTTCACAATAGTCCAAAAACTTATTGACGTGAAGTTCTTTCTTTTTAAGGTAATCTGCTTTTATACCCAACCTAATGGCAGACTTAAAACAAGAATCCCTCGAATATCATAGTCAACCTCGTCCTGGCAAGTTGTCAGTCGAATTAACTAAGAGTGCAGCAACGGCAAAAGACCTATCCTTAGCTTATAGCCCTGGTGTTGCGGTTCCGGTTTTGGAAATCGCAAAAAACAATGATTTAGCTTACAAATACACTGGTAAAGGCAACTTAGTTGCGGTTATTACTAATGGTACAGCTATATTGGGTCTTGGCAACAAAGGTGCGTTGGCGTCTAAGCCTGTTATGGAAGGGAAGTCTCTGCTTTTCAAACGCTTTGCGGGCATTGATTCTTTTGATATTGAAGTAGATACTTTAAATACAGCTTCCTTGATTGAGACAGTAAGAAATATTTCTGTAACTTTTGGTGGGATAAATCTTGAAGATATCAAGTCGCCAGAGTGTTTTGAAGTGGAAGAAAAGCTCATAGAAATGTGCGATATTCCTGTTTTTCACGATGACCAGCACGGCACTGCGATTGTTACTGCGGCGGGATTATTGAATGCTCTTGAAATTGCGAATAAAAAACTTTCTTCTGTGAAAATCGTTTGCTGTGGCGCTGGTGCTGCTGCGATAAATGGTGTGAAACTTTTGATAAGTCTTGGTGCAGAGAAATCGAATATAATGATGGTCGATAGCAAAGGTATTGTTCATAAAGAGCGTAAAGATTTAAACGAACAAAAATCTGCTTTTGCAGTAGAAACTAATTTACGTACATTGGAAGATGCAGTGAAAGACTCTGATGTCTTCATTGGTCTTTCAGGTGCGGATTTGTTGAGCGCGGATGCTTTGAAATCTATGGCAAAAGACCCTATTGTTTTTGCTTGTGCGAATCCTAATCCTGAAATTTCGCCTGACTTAGCGCACGCAACGAGAAGCGATGTTATTATTGCAACAGGTCGTTCAGATTATCCTAATCAAGTGAACAATGTTTTAGCTTTCCCATTTATATTTCGTGGAGCATTAGATGTTCGTGCGAGTCGTATAAATGAAGAGATGAAGATTGCAGTTGTTCACGCATTGAGTGCTCTTGCAAAATTGCCTGTGCCTAAAGATGTTTGCGAAGCTTATGGCATAGATTCTTTAGAATTTGGTCGTGATTATATTCTTCCAAAGCCTGTGGATAAGCGTTTAATTACAGCAATTCCTGATGCGGTTGCGAAAGCTGCGATAGAGTCTGGTGTTGCAAGATTGCCATATCCAAAGAACTATCCACTGAAGGATATAAATTCCATATTCTGAGAATTACAATTTGCTAATTATTTTAAAAAAATCCGCGTCGTAGTTTTCGATGCGGATTTTTTATTTTTTGAAAAAGAATTCTAAAAGGCTTATTGCAAAAATACGATTTCAGTGCCTGGACCGTGGACACCTTGAATGAGAATACCTTCAACATCTGCGGTTTTTGATGGACCAGAAATCAAGATAGTATAAGGCTTTTCAACTTTTACGAGCCAGTCAGCGAGAGTTTTTTCTATATCGCTTTTATTAAGAATAGAAACGTGTATCCATGGTGCAATTGTTGCGAGTCTGTCGGAAGTAGAGTTGTCAGACAATGCAAATGCGCCTGTTTCACCAACGGCTGAATATGCTTTTGTTACAGAGAAGTCGTAGCTATCCATATTATCTTTGTCGAAAGAATCGCTGACTTCAAAATCTGAGCTATAGTCAGATAAAAAAGTGCTTTCTACAAAACCCTTTTTGCAATTTTTCTCTTTCAAAATCGCAATGAGTTCGGGCAAACTTTCTACAATCATTCCGCCATTAGTTTTGAAGTTACGTACAAATGATTCGCAAGGAGTGCCTTCTATTCTCAAAGGAGAGACGATCTTTTCAGAATCTACATTTGGGGCGGGGCTAAATTTTGCAAAATTTTTATTTTCTGCATTTTTAATTTTTTCTAGAAAAGTTTTCTTATCCATTACTTAGCCTTTCTTGCAAACCATTTTCTGAATTTACCACCTTTAAATGTTGGTAATGTTCTTGATTTATTCCATCTTCCAAGAGGCCCGAATTTCACCCACGAAAGTGGCACAAAATTTGCTAATGAGCTCATTGTCATTCCAAATTTCCATAGCCAAGGCATTGTTGCCAAAATTTTAAATGGAAAGAAATTTATATCATTTGGAACTTTAAGATGCTCTGTTTTCACTTTGTCGCGCATCTTCAAAATCAAGTTGGGCAATGGAATATTAGATGGGCAAACTTCTTGGCAAGCACCGCACAAAGTGCAAGCTTTAGGCAAGTCGCGAAGTTCGCTTAAATTGTCTCCGAGTAATGGCGACAAGATTATTCCAAGAGGTCCTGGGTATGTAGCTCTATATGCGTGTCCGCTGACTTTTCTAAAGACAGGGCAACGTTGCATACAAGCTCCACATCGTATGCATTTTAGAATTTCCGAAAAGTCGCTAGATAAAATTTCTGAGCGTCCATTATCCAAAAACACCAAGTGCATTTTTTTAGGACTATTTTTTGCAGAACCTTTGCCGAAAACAAAATCGTTATAAGTAGTGATATGTTGACCTGTAGCAGAGCGCGCTAGGAGATTCAAAAATACAGACAACTCTTTTGCGGAAGGAATAACTTTTTCAAATCCTGCAATTGCAATGTGTGTTTTTGCGCCTGCTAAGCAAAAGCGTGCGTTGCCTTCGTTTGTACACAAAACTATTCCGCCTTCTTCTGCTAAAATATAATTTGCGCCGCTGATAGCTACGTCGGCTTTGATATATTTTCCTCTTAAAAACTTTCTTGCTGAAAGAGTAATTGCAGTAGGGTCGTCATTGTAAGGAGCTACATTGTGTTCTGCAAAACTTTTTGCGAACTGTTGGCGCTTTAGATGTAATGCGGGTTTGACGATATGCGAAGGTTTTTCGTTACGCAATTGAATGATGAATTCACCCAAGTCAGTTTCTATAATATTATAGCCTTTGGCTTCCAAGAAATGATTTAATTCTATTTCTTCGGAAGTCATACTTTTGACTTTTACAACGCTCTTTGCATTCTCTTCTTTGAGAATTTTTTCAATAATTTCATTAGCTTCTTTTGAATCATTAGCGTAATGAATTACAACTCCATTTGCTTCAAGATTCGCAATTGCTTTTTCAAGATTTTCAGAAATCTTTGTGCTTTTTATTGCATTGCTAAGGTCACGCAATTCATTGACTTTTGCATCGTTTGCATAAGCGTTTTCAAAGCACACTGCGCGTGCTTTTGTTCCGCAAATACAAGCATCTTCAACAGCCGCTTTAACAGCAGGATCGAGCGTCTTAGAAAAATTATCTATACTTTGAACTGCCATTATATTGCTCCTTTATTTTTGAGCGCATCAAATAGCACTTGTGCGATATGCACAGTTTTATATTCTAAGCCTTGTTTTTGCGCGATGCCTTGTTGATGCATCAAGCAAGAAGTGTCGGCAGCGACAACCATATCAGGTTTTGCCGCGCAGATTTTTTTGACTTTCGATATACCTAATTCGCCAGAAATTTCTGGGAATACAACAGAGAATGTTCCACCGAATCCGCAACAATCTTGTGTACCTTCAAACTCAACAATTTCTACGCCGTCGATAGATTTTAAAAGTTTTAGCATAGCATCTGGAGTTCCAGAACCTTTGCTATGGCAACTATTATGAACTGCAATTTTAGCTTCGTATTTGCCGTCGATAGACTCAATGTTTAGAACGTTTACAAGGTAATCGCAAAACTCCCAGACTCGTTTAGCAAAGGCATCGACCTGAGGCTTTTTATCAGAATCACTGAATGCAATTCCAGCGCTATGGTAGAGCATTGCAGAGCAAGATGAACTTGGCAAAACAACAGCATCGTTTCCATCAAAAACGCTCATGGTATGTTCTACAACTTTACGCGCGTTTGCGAAGTCACCACTATTAAAAGCAGGTTGACCGCAACAAGTTTGCTTTGTAGGGAAATTTACTTTTGCTCCAAATTTTTCTAACAAAGCAACTGCGCACTCGGCGGCAGACGCGTATACGCTGTCGCAAAGGCAAGTTGCCATAAAAGAAACGTCTTTGGATTTAATTCTATCGCAAGGAGGAGTTATCATTTTTTTACAACTGCTTTCCGAAATCGCTAAGAGCTTTTTGCCAAATATCTTTTTGGTCTTTGTGAGGAACGAATCTTTGAGGAGTACAGCTATTTGCTATTACACGTCTGCCTTCGGCGAGGCTAGAGATTCTGTTAGAAGCTCTCAATTGCATCATAACATTGCCTAGAGCTGTGGATTCAACAGGGCCTGCGTAGACATCTTTTTGGGTTGCGTCTGCCGTGAATTGATTCAACAGAGCATTCTTTGACCCACCACCCATTACATTGATAGATGAAAATTTCTTGTCAGACAACTTTTCGATAGTGTCAAATACGCTAGCGTATCTTAGTGCGATACTTTCAAGTATACAGCGGAAAATTTCTCCCTGAGTATTAGGAACATTAAAGCCTCTTTCTTTGCAATAATTTTGAATTGCTTTTGGCATATGATCTGGCATCACAAAATCTTTCGCGTCAGGATTGATGTGTGCTAGCATAGGAGTGCTCTCAATGGCCGCGTCGCGCAAGAGGTCGTAATGCATATCGCAATTTTCTCTATCCCAAGCTTCTTTTGACTTTTCAACTAGCCACATACCTGTGACATTTTTCAAGAAGCGACTTGTGTTATTTACGCCAACTTCGTTTGTGAAATTTTCTAAGAAAGTTGCTTCTGAAATCAATGGATTTTCAAGCTCTATCCCTGGGAGGCACCAAGTACCACTATTGATATATGCAGGGTTTTCTTTAGTAGATGGAACAGCTGCAACCGCAGAGCCAGTGTCGTGCGAAGCAACAGAAACTATCTTTAAATTTTTGATTCCAACTTCTTCTGCGATAGATGGCAAGAGATCGCCAATTACAGTTCCGCATTCAGCAAATGGTTGTTGGAAGATTTCTTTTTTTGCACCAATTTTTTCGAGAAGGTCAAAAGCCCACGCACGTTTGAATGGGTCGTAGAACTGAGTAGTGGAAGCGTTTGTACGCTCATTTGTTTTTTCGCCAGTTAAGAAAAAGTTGAACAAGTCTGGCATCATCAAAAAGTGTTTTGCTTTCTCCAAAGCGGTAGCTTTTTTAACTTCTGCCATCATTTGGAAGATAGTATTAAAGAACATAAACTGGATACCAGTTGTTTTATAAATTTCATCCTTAGAATCTTTTTCAAAAACTGCATCCATCATACCATCTGTGCGAGAGTCGCGATAGATGTAAGGTAGGTTGATAAGTTTATCGGAAGCATCAAGCAAGCCGTAGTCGACACCCCAAGTGTCTATGCCCAAAGAGATGATTCTATCGCCGTACATAGACTTTGCTTTACGCAGAGCATTTTTTATTTCGTCAAAAATGCAATTAACTTCCCAATGGAAAGATTCGCCTACTTTTACTGGGTTAGATGCCCATCTTGAGACTTCTTCTAATTCAATTGTTTTTCCGTCGAAAAGACCTGCCATTAATCTGCCAGAGCCTGCGCCTAAATCTACTGCTAAAAATACTTCTTTTTCCATTGTTTTCCTCGTGTGTTTTCTCGGGTTTGTTTAGCCAGTCACGATACTATGATTATTACTATGATGTCAATATTTATAGCTAAATTCTCTAATTTTTTGACTGGTATAAAAATTGTTTTTTTAGTGATATAATTATTGAATAAGTTTTCTTTCAAAGCTAGCATTATCATCGATATATTATAAAAAACTATATAACCGATAACATTATGAAGAAAATTATTACTGCACTAGGAATTGTGTTTTTGTTTTTGGGGCTTAATGCCGCTACGAAAGACCCGTTCTATAAATACACAAATTATAATCCTGACGCTCCTGAAAGCAATATACTAGAGTCTGATTTTAAAGACCCTCAAGGTTTAGCAAAAGTTTCCGCTTGGTGGCACTGGCTAAATGGCAATGTCACGAAAGAGGGTATCGATAAAGACTTAAAAGAAATGGCAGACAAAGGCTTTGGTTCTGTTAGAATTTTCCAAATAGATGCCAGCATTCAAGGACCAATAGAATTTAACTCTCCTGAATATTATGAGATGTTCGATTATTCTACAAAGCTTGCGAAAGATTTGGGTTTAAAAATAGGTATTCATAATTGCGAAGGCTGGTCTATGGCAGGCGGGCCTTGGATTACACCAGAGATGTCTATGAAGAGACTCACTTGGACATCTGCTTATACAAAGGGCGACGGCAAAGAACAAACTTTCACTTTGAAAGAACCTTTGATGCAAAGAAATTATTATGAAGATATTGCTGTTGTTGCTTGGAAAAATACAAAGCCTTCAAAATTAAAATTCCAAGAAATGCTCGAAGAAATTTATCCTGCAACAGAAGAGAGTGGATTAGAACAGCCACCTAACTATCTCTTTGATGGAATCAATGGACAGTATCGCGCGATTTTTGCAAAACAAAGAAGTCACGATTTTGTCTCTTACGGAATTGCAATGAAACTTAAAGAGCCTGTTGAAATCCGTGCGGCATACTTGCTTTACGCATTTCAACACGATATTACAAAAGGTCTTATTCTTGAGGCGTCAGACGACGGTGTGAACTACAAAAAAGTCGCAGACATTGAAATGTCTGGTCAAGAAAACTACTTTGAGTTTGAACCTGTGAAAGCAAAGTATTGGCGCTTGATACGTTATAAGCAGCCACCTACACGTCGTGTATTGTTGGGTCACGAAAGCAACTTCATAATGAATTTCAAGGAAATCGAATTGATTGCAGTTGGTGAAAAATCAAAGCTTAGATCTTCTATTCCAGAAGTTGCGAAAAAGACAGCTCAAATTACAGATAATAAACCTCCGCTGAAATTCGATAGGGATTTCCCTGCAAGTGACAGCGTGTCAGAAAAAGATATTTATGTTTTCAGAAATGGAATTAATCCTGATGGAACATTTACTTGGACTCCTCCAAATGACGGTGCTGAGTATACTATCGCTCGCATAGGTTGTACGACAACAGGCAAAGAAGTTCACCCAACTACAAAAGGCGGTAAAGGTCTTGAGACTGATAAGTTCAGCGCAGAAGCCACAGAGCTTCACTTCAATAGCTATGCTAAGAAAATGATCGATGCTGTTGGCAATTTATCTCCAGATACATTTTTCTTGGTTGAAACAGATTCTTGGGAAGCTGGTTGTCAGAACTGGACTAAAGATTTTGACAAGATTTTCAAAGACAAAACTGGCTATGAATTCTTCAAATATTTCCCTGTATTCGCAGGTGAATCTATTGTCTCTGGCGATAACACAGAAAAGTTTTTAGCAGATTTTAGAGAGGTTGCTTCAAGTCTAGTTATCAATAATTTTTACGGAAAAATGCGTGAGTGTATTAACGCTCAAGGAATGCTTTACGAGGCTGAACCTCACCCTGCAAACGAAGTTACTTTCTTTAATGAAATGGATACTTTTATGCAGGCAGATATTCCTATGGATGAAATCTGGCAACAGCCAAGAGAGCCAGGTGTAGTGCGCGCATCTTCAGGTTATGGTAGTCATAAAGCTTGCACAAGTGCGGCTCACTTCTATGGAAAAAAATATATTTCTTGCGAGAGTGCTACATCAATGTCTGGCAACTGGGCGCAAACTCCTTGGAATATTAAAGGTACTACCGACACTGTTTTAATGGGAGGTTTTAATTCTATTGTTTATCACTCTTACACTCATCAGCCAGACGAGCGTGCTCCTGGATGGCAGATGGAGCCTTGGGGGATCGCTCTAAATAGAAAAATGCCTTGGTGGAATTATTCTAAAGATTTCTTTAGTTATATAAATCGTACTCAATATATGCTACAGCAAGGCAAGTTTGCTACAGATATTTTGCATTTTTTTGCAGACGAAATTCCTCAGTCTAAACCTAAGGAAATTGCGCTACCACACGAGTATCACTACGATATAATTAATTCTACAGGTGTAAGAGATTTTATGCGTGTTGAAGATGGCTTTATTGTTAGCCCTGGTAATATGAAATACAAAGTTATGTTTGTGTCGCCACATATAACTTTCAAGCTCGAATCTTTACGCAAATTGAAAGAATTAGTTGAAGCAGGAGCTACAATTTCTGTGACAAAAAATAATCAATTTTACTTCTCAAAAATTGGTGGCGAAAAAGCTGAGCAAGAATGGAATAATCTTTTTGCAGAAATTTTTAAAGATGGCTCAAAACAAATATTCTCTTTAGGTAAAGGCAAAATCTTTGTCGGTCATGAACCTATGGAGGTTCTTAAAGCTCTCGACATTTTGCCAAGAATTAAATTCGAAATCGCGGATGCTCCATCTAATTCTATTATGTGGCAGATGCGCGAGTTTCAAGATTCTGCAAAATGGTTTTATCTCATAAATGCAAAGAATGAAAATCTTGAAGCAAATGTGTCTTTCAGAGTCTCTGGTAAAGACGTTTTCTTCTGGTATCCTGAAAGTGGCAAAACTATTCAAGCTCCTATTTATACAGACGATGGCACTTATACAAAAGTTATGATGTCTTTCAAAGAACTAGAAAGCGTGTTTGTTGTTTTCAAAGATAAAACAAATCCAAATAGAGTTGTGCAAGTTAAGTGGGATGGCGCTGAACGTTTCCCAAATATCAATCTTACAGATTCAGTAGATAACACTATGATTTATCAAGATTTCACAGTAGCATTCCAAGTAACTCCTAAGAAAGAGCGCGATATCACAGAAGCCTCTCTTAGTGGGTTGAATATGCCAAAGAACGAAAACTTGATTGCAAAACCTGAACCTATGCACGAAACTATGAAAAATAATAGTCACAGTACTGCAAGTATTAGTGTAGGTACAAATTCCATTGCAGTTTTTGAACACGGTGCGCATATGTACACTCCTGTATTAGTGTTCGATGGAGCGATTCCAGAGAACTCAAAAATTGCACTAATATATAAAGACAACAAAGCGTCTCTTTGGTTGAATGGAAAAATCGTTGCTCAAAACGATGCTTCTACTGGCAAAATAGTCCATCCTATTCGTGGCATAGAAAATGCTTTCAAAGGAGATATTAAGAGATTTGCAATTTTGGATTCGGCTTTAGACGCGGGTCAAATCGAGGCATTCATAAAGTCGCAACCAGAAAATAAAATTGTGCCAAAAAGACCGCTTATCAGCTTTGATAAAAATGGAAATGCTCAAGCCGAATTCTTTGCAGATGGCAAAGTTGATGTTAAGTTTGCAGATGGAAAGGCTAAAACTTTTGAAGAAAGAAGTTCAATAGAATCTTTGTATGTTAAAGGTCCATTCAATGTTGCTTTTGATTCAAAGTGGGGCGCGCCTGCAAAGGTTGTGTTTGATGAATTGGCTTCTTGGACAGAGCATAAAGATGCTGGAATCAAGCACTATTCGGGTGTTGCGACTTACACAACAAAAGTAAAAATTCCTGCTGAAAAAATCAAGTCAGCACAAAGAGTTTACTTACAAGTCGATAAAGTTTATGAAGTTGCTCAAATTAAAATCAATGGAAAAGTAGTTGGCATAATGTGGAGACCTCCATATTCAATAGATGTCACAAATTTTGTTAAAGCTGGCGAAAATACTATTGAAATCGGTGTTGCTAACACTTGGGTAAACAGATGCGTTTACGATGCAACATTGCCCAAAGAACAAAGGCTTACTTGGGCAAATAGTATGGCAACTCATTATCCTGCGGCAGAGCATAAGCGCAATGAAGGCTATCTATGGAAGCACGGAATTTTGCCTTCTGGCTTAGTTGGAGATATGAAGTTTATATTTACAAAATAATAATTTTCTGGGGGAGATAGAATGAAAAAATTAATTAGTTCAATATGTCTAATTTCCTTGTCCTCATGGCTTAATGCCACAGGACAAGATGAATTCTACGAATTCACAAACTACAATCCTGATGCGCCAGAGAACAATATTTTTGAAGCGGATTTTAAAAATCCTCAGGGCTTAGCAAAAGTTTCTACTTGGTGGCACTGGATTCACGGTAACGTTACTAAAGAAGGTATCGATAGAGACTTAAAAGAAATGGCAGACAAAGGTTATGGTTCTGTCAGAATTTTTCAGATCAATGGTAGCATTCAGGGTCCGGTAGAATTTAATTCTCCAGAATATTATGAAATGTTCGATTATGCAGTATCTGTCGCAAAAGGTCTAGGTCTTAAATTGGGTATTCATCAGTGCGAGGGCTGGTCTATGGCAGGAGGTCCTTGGATTACTCCTGAAACTTCAATGAAAGAGCTTACTTGGAAAACTGTTACTGCAATAGGTGATGGTAAAGAACATACTTTTTCAATTCCTGAACCTCTGAAAAAGCGCGATTATTATGAAGATATTGCTGTTGTTGCTTGGAAAAGTATTAAGCCTTCTTATCTAAAATTTCAAAAGATGATAGAGGAAATTTCTCCTGCAACTGACGAAACAAAATTTTACGGACCTGCTGAATATCTTTTCGACGGAGTCAACGGACACGGTATGAATTTGCATACTAAAGATGCAAATTTTAATTCTTATGGAATCACTATAAAATTAAAAGAGCCATTAGAAATTTCTGCTACATATTTAGTATATACCTTTCAGCATGATGTCACAAAAGGTTTTACTCTTGAGGCTTCAGATGACGGTGTGAATTTCAGAAAAGTTTCTGATCTGCACATGACCAAAATAGAAAATTATTTTACATTTGAACCTGTTAAAGCTCAATACTGGCGATTCATACGTTATAGACCTGCTCCCACACGTCTTTCATTGCTAGGGCATGAACGTCAGTATTCTATGAAGTTCAATGAAATTGAGTTGATTGCAACAGGCGAAAGATCTCGTCTCAGACCTTCAATTCCAGATTTTCTTCAAAAGACAGCGCAAATTTTCGGGCATAGTCCGCGTTTAGATTTTGCATTTAATGCGTCTCAGAGTGAATGCGTGTCGGACAAAGATATTTATGTATTTAGAAATGGCATAAATCCCGACGGAACTTTCACATGGACTCTACCTAATGATGGAGCAGAATATACTATTGCTCGTATAGGTTGTACAACTACTGGTAAAGAAATTCATCCTACTACAAAAGGCGGTGCTGGTCTTGAAACTGATAAATTCAGTGCAGAAGTTACCGAACACCATTTCAATAGTTATGTAAAGAAGATGATTGAAAAAGTTGGAGATAAATCTCCCAATACTTTCTTCTTAGTCGAAAGCGATTCTTGGGAAGCAGGAACTCAAAACTGGACTCGCGATTTTGACAAAATGTTCAAAGGCAGAAATGGATATGAATTTTTCAAATATTTCCCTATTTTCACTGGTGATACTGTAAATTCAGAACTCGATACAGAAAAATTTCTCGCAGACTTTAGAGAAACAACTTCAAGTTTGGTCATCAATAATTTCTATGGAAAATTAAAGAAGTGTATAAATAAGTATGGTATGGTTTATGAAGCTGAACCTCATCCAGCTCCATTGACGTATCTGTTCAATGCAATGGATACTTTCATGAATGCTGATATACCTATGGATGAAATTTGGCAAGAACCACGTGTTCCTGGAGTTGTTAGAACTGCATCTGGTTACGGCGGTTACAAGACTTGTATTAGTGCTGCAAATTTCTATGGCAAAAAATATGTTTCTTGCGAGAGTGCAACTTCAATGGCAGGCAACTGGTCACAAACTCCTTGGAATATTAAAGGCACAACAGATTCTATTTTGATGCAGGGTTTTAACACTGTTGTTTATCACACTTACGCGCATCAGCCAGACGAGCGCGCTCCTGGTTGGCAAATGGAACCTTGGGGTATTACTTTGAATCGCAAAATGACTTGGTGGAATTATTCTACTGATTTCTTTAGCTATATAAATCGCTCGCAATATATGTTGCAGCAAGGCAAATTTGGTACAGAAATTTTACATTTTTTTAGTGACGAAATTCCTCAAATTATGTCTCCTGATTTAGAGCTGCCTTATGAGTATCAATACGATGTAATCAATGGCACTGGTTTAAGAAATTATATGCGCGTTGAAAATGGCAAGATTGTTAGCCCTGGAAATATGCGCTATGATGTGTTGTTTGTTTCTCCAAAAACAAATTATAAAATTGATTCTTTGAAAAAGCTAAAAGAATTAGTTGAAGCAGGAGCTACGATTTCTGTGAGAAAAGAAAATCAATTTTACTTCTCAAAAATTGGCGGCGAAAAAGCTGAGCAAGAATGGAATAATCTTTTTGCAGAAATTTTTAAAGATGGCTCAAAACAAATTGTTCAAATGGGTAAGGGTAAAGTCTTTATTGGTTACAGAGATCAAGAAGTTTTGAACGAACTTAAAATCTTACCTAGAATAAAATTTGAATTGGCAAATTCGTCTGCAACTGCGCTTAAGTGGCGCTCTCGCGAATTCAAAGATTCCGCAACTTGGTACTATTTGATAAACTCAAAGCTCGATACTCTTGAAGGTAATGTGTCTTTCAGAGTCTCCGGCAAAGATGTATTCTTCTGGTATCCAGAAAATGGCTCTACTGTTCGCGCTTCTGTTTATGAAGATGATGGCATTTACACAAAAGTTATGCTTTCTTTAAAAGAAGCTGAAAGCGTGTTTGTTGTTTTCAAAGACAAAACAAATCCAAACAGAGCAGTGCAAGTTAAGTTTGATAGCAATGAAAGATTCCCTGATATCAAAGCTCTTGGTGGCATAGACAACACTCAAGTAGCAAGTGATTTTACTATTGTTTTTGAAGCAAGTTCTAATCGCGATAGAGGAACAGCAGAAGCTTCTCTAAAAGGTATTGTAAATGGAACCGGTGGCGAGAATTTTATTTCTTTCCCAGAATCTATGCATCAAACTATGAATAGCGATAAGCATTCTTGTGCAACTCTTAGCGTAGGCAAAACTTCTATTGCTGTTTACGAACACGGTGCTCATTTATTGACTCCTGTTCTAGTTTACAAAGGATCTATTCCAGAAAAGTCTAAAGTTGCTTTAGTCTATAAAGACAACAAAGCATCTCTTTGGTTAAACGGAAAAATCGTTGCTCAAAACACAGAATCTACCGGCAGAACAGTTCATCCTATTCGTTCTGTAGATGGTGCTTACGATGGAATAATCAAAAGATTTACTGTTCTAGATAGCGCGCTTGATACTGGCAAAATTGAAGCATTTATAGATTCTCAACCAGAGAAAGTAAAGGCTCCAAAGCGTCCTTACATCTCTTTTGACAAAGGCGGCAATGTTCAAGTTGAATTCTTTGAGGCTGGTAAAGTCGACATCAAAATGGCTGACGGCTCTACTAAAACTTTTGAAGAAAAGTCTTTGATTGAATCTTTAATTGTTAAAGGTCCATTCGATGTTGCTTTCGACGAAAAATGGGGTGCTCCTGCAAAGGTAACTTTCAACGAACTTATTTCTTGGACTGAAAACAAAGACTCAGGAATCAAGAACTATTCAGGTTCTGCTATCTACACAAAGAAGATTAATATTTCTGCGGAAAAACTAAAGTCTGCAAAAAGAATCTATCTTGCAGTAGACCAAGTTTGTGAAGTCGCTCAGGTTAAAATCAACGGTAAACTCGTCGGCAATATGTGGCGTCCGCCTTACGAAATTGAAATCACCAACTTCATTAAATCTGGCGAAAACATTATCGAAATCGGTGTTGCAAACACTTGGGCTAACAGATGTCTTTACGATTCATCTCTTCCGGCAGAACAACGCCTCACTTGGGCTATCAGTATGAAAACTCACTACCCAACAAAAGACGATTATCGCGATGCTGGTTATGCTTGGAAGTATGGGCTTCTTCCATCAGGCTTAATTGGTGATATGAAGCTCATATTTACGAAATAGTAAATTTACAACTAAGAGGCATTAGCCTCTCATTAACATCCTATCTGTTGATGCGGAACTAAAAGTTTTTCGTCAACAGATAGGATGTTTGATTTTCATAGAGCGATTTCTTTTCAAATAAATTGACTTGCGATTTTTTGAGGAAATAGATGTAGTTGATTAGATATGGATTTATCTATAATATCTGAAAGTGCAGTTTTATATATAGCGTTGTTAATGGCTTTGTCTGTGCACGAATTTGGTCACGCGTTTATGGCGGACAGATTGGGCGATCCTTTACCTAGATTAGATGGCAGGGTTACGTTGAATCCGTTGGCGCATATGGATATGTTAGGCACTGTGGTTTTGCCTTTGATAATGATAGTAAGCTCTATTAGCGCAGGTGGCGGATTTATGATTTTTGGTTGGGCAAAGCCTGTTAGGGTTTCTTTGCCTAATCCAAAGACTCGCGTACGGGATGACATTTTATCAACATTGGCTGGTCCAGGAATGAATCTTGCACTGGCGTTTATTTGTGCTATTATTTGTGGGGTTCTTTTAGGCTCTGGCAATGCTAGATTGGGAGAATTGCTTATACTTTTCATTCAAATAAATTGCGTGCTTTTTGTTTTCAATATGCTTCCTATTCCTCCCTTGGATGGCTCGCATTTGATGAAGCACATTGTTAGAATGAGCGATGAACTTTATGCAAGAATTAGTTCTTGGAGTCTGATTATAATTTTGGTAATAATCAATGTTCCTGCGACAAGAAAGATTCTATGGTTTTTAATAGAGTTAGTTTTAACTCCATTTTTAATTTTGGTAGAGTTGATTGCAGGTGCTACCCATTCTCTAGTAAAATAAAATGCCGATATATAGATACAGAGTAATTGGTACAGGAGAGATTTTTGAAGTTGAACAAAAGATTTCTTCTAAGGCTATTACTGAGCATCCAATCACAAAGCAAAAGATTGAGAGGATTTATGATTCTCCCAATCTAAACAAGACCTACACTGCTGGTTGGGAGCGCAAGTTATCTGACACAGGAAAAATCAAAAAAGCAGGATTTGAAATTTTAGAAAAAGACAAAATTTCCGGTAAGTATTTCAAAAGATAAAAGAGGAAAAAATGAAAAAAATATCAAAAGTATTCTTAGCAAGTTTGCTTTTTGCAAATTTTGCTATTGCAGAGGAAAGTTTGATTCGCGATGCCTTACAACCTTTGATTGATGATGGTGCGATGTCTGGAGCTGTAACTCTTGTCGCTACAAAAGACAAAATTTTAGATTTTCAGGCGATAGGTTATACTGATGTTGAAAATCAAATCTCTATAGAAAAAGATACAATTTTTTGGATAGCATCGCAGTCTAAAACTGTCACGGCTGTTGCCTTTTTGATTTTGGTAGACGAGGGCAAGCTAAGCATTGATGACTCTGTTTCAAAGTTCATTCCTGAATTTGCAAATATGAAAGTGAAAACAGAGGACGGTGTAAAAGATGCAGGAACTCCTATTCTCATAAAACACATTTTAGCGCACACTTCTGGATTACCTTTTTCTGTTCCAGAAGAAGCTCCGAAGTTGGATTCTTTGACTCTTGAAGAGGCAGCTCAAGCTTATGCCAAAGCAACTTTGATGACAGAGCCTGGAATTAAGCACGCCTATTCGAATGCTGGTATCAACATAGTAGGGCGCATCATTGAAATTATTAGTGGTCAATCTTTCACAGACTTTTTGCAAGAGAGAATTTTTACTCCTCTTGAAATGCACGACACGAATTTTGTTCCATCTGCAAAGCAGCTTGAGCGCTTGGTTGGTGCTTATCGCACAAACGTGGACGATGTTGAGAATCCTGAGCTAGCAAACACAAAACTTTTGCCTGCTAAGATTGGTTGTTTGACTTATCCTTTAGACAATCCTGACCGTCAGCCAATGCCAGCAGGTGGCTTGTTTTCGACTGCGAGCGATGTTCTCATATTTTGCCAGATGCTAGCAAACGATGGCATATACAATTCAAAGCGCATAATTTCCAAAGACAGCGTAAACTTAATGGCGGCAAATCACAATCCTCCAGGACAGCCTCACTACGGGCTCGGTGTTGCGGTTGACACAGGCAGCAGAGCTTTTGGTCACGGTGGTGCTATGGGAACCCAAATGTGGATTGATAGAAAAAATGACTTAATTACAATCTATATGATTCAACGCGATGGCAATTTCCCCAAAAACGGTAACGATGGCGAAAAATTCTTCAAAGAAGCCGCCCGCAAAATTAATAAATAGAATTTATTTAAAAAGAGTATTTTATTAATAAGAATTCTTATTAATAAAATACTCTTTTTGTATATATTGCGAAGCTCTCTTTTCAAGGGGGCTTTTTGCTCTCTTAGACTCCTGCGCAAAGGCTTGTTTCGCCTTTGCAATCCAAAGCAGGCAGTGCCTGCTTTCATAGCCCGTTCGGAGCGTCCTCTTCGCGGACATCACACAATGTGCGCTGGTTAATTTATTTTTAAAATCTAATGCATTAAGCAATTGCGAAGCAATGCGGTGAGATAGTTTATGCAGATTGTGACTACTCTTCGCTGCAAGTCGTACTTGCCTCGGTTTGCAAAGGCGGAGCAAGCCTTTGCGCGGGGGGGTAGGGGGTAAAAAGCCTCCTAAAAGAGAGCTTCGCAAATGAAAAGGAGAAATAATTAATTGCAAAAAATGCGTCTTTTTAAAATAATATTTGTTTTCGGAATTTATTGACAAAGATTTTCAAAAACCTAGAATAACCGTATTTTTTAACAAAGACTAACTATGTTGCAAAAGATAGACCATATCGGAATCGCGGTAAAATCTCTCGAAGAGGCTATACCATATTATGAAAACGTACTCTTGCTTAAATGCGAAGGGATTGAAGAAGTCGCAAGTCAGAAGGTTAAGACTGCATTTTTCACAGTAGGTGGGGTTCATATAGAACTTTTGGAGCCTACAACTCCTGATAGTCCTATTGCAAAATTTTTGGAAAAGAATCCAAATGGTGGAGTTCATCATTTGGCATTTGCTACTGATGATGTTGTTGATTCTTTGGCTAAAGTCGAGGCTAAGGGGGTTGCTTTGATAGATAAAGCTCCTCGCATTGGTGCTCACAATAAACAGATTGCTTTCTTGCATCCTAAATTCACACAAGGTGTTCTCACTGAATTGTGTCAAGATGCGAAATAGCAAGTAACAATTTAAAAAATAAAGTCATGGCTATAGACAAAAAAATGATGGAAGAACTCAAGAAGCGTCAGGAGAAAATTTTTGCCGCTGGCGGAGCTGATAAACTCGCAAAGAGACACGAAAAAGGTTTGCTCGGCGCACGTGAAAGAATTGAAGCTTTGTTTGATGTTGGCACATTCCAAGAATTCGGAATGCATGTAGGCGCTAAGCACAATTCATTTGAGAAGGGTGTTAAAGACTCTCCTGCTGACGGCGTTATTACTGGTATTGGCTATGTAAATGGTCGTTCAGTTGCAGCTTTCAGTCAAGATTTCACAGTAAGTGGTGGCTCTTTAGGTTCAAATCACGCTAAGAAAATTGTTGATTTGATGAAGTTTGCAGCTATCAACGGTATGCCTGTTATCGGCGTTAATGACTCAGGTGGCGCAAGAATCCAAGAAGCTGTTGAAGCTTTGTCTGGTTATGGTCAAATTTTTTATGAAAACGTAAGATTGTCTGGGGTTGTTCCTCAAGTTTCAATCATTGCAGGTCCTTGCGCAGGTGGCGCAGCTTACAGTCCTGCTTTGATGGACTTTATCATTATGACAAAGACAAATTCAAATCTTTTCATTTGTGGTCCTCAAGTTATCACTGCTGCAACTGGCGAAAAGGCAGACTTACCAATGTTCGCAACTGCGGACGCTCACGCTTCTGTTTCAGGCAACATCCACTTGATTGCTAATGACGACAAGCACGCTTTAGAGTTAGCTAAAGAATTGTTGAGCTATCTTCCATCTAACAATTTGCAGGATCCTCCACACGATTTGTCAAAGCCTGTTGCAAACGAGTACGACGAAGAGTTGACTAACTTGATTCCTGAGTCTTCAAAAATGCCTCTCGACGTTTACAAAGTAATTAGTCGCATCGTTGATGATGGAAAATTCTTTGAAATTCAAGGCTCATACGCTCGCAATATCGTGACAGGTTTTGCTCGTATTGAAGGCGTAGTTGTTGGCATTATAGCTAATCAACCGAACTTCAAAGCTGGTTGCTTAGATATCGATGCTTCAGATAAATCTGCTCGCTTTATTCGCACTTGCAACGTTTACAATGTACCAATTATCAACTTGGTTGACGTCCCTGGATTCTTGCCTGGATTGGCTCAAGAACGCGGCGGAATTATTCGTCACGGTGCGAAAATGTTGTTTGCTTATGCGGCTGCAACTACTCCAAAAATCACTTTGATTATGCGTAAAGCTTACGGTGGCGCTTACCTAGCGATGTGCTCTATTGATATGGGTGCAGATATGGTATTTGCTTGGCCAAGTGCTGAAATCGCAGTTATGGGCGCAGAAGGCGCGGTTAAAGTTTTGTTCAAGAAAGAAATTGATTCAGCAGAAGACCCAAAAGCTAAAGAAGCTGAATTAAGAGCAGATTATGCAAGTAAGTTCTCTAACCCTTACCAAGCAGCTACAACTGGCATGGTAACAGATGTTATTGATCCTGCAATCACTCGTAAAACTTTGGCTTTGGCATTGCGTCAAACTTTAGGTAAGCAACAAACAAGATTGCCTAAAAAACACGGCAATATTCCTGTCTAATTTTAACGAATACTATTTTTATGAATATGATGTTCGCATTATTAGACCCACACCCTAGTATACCAGAAAGCATTGTCTATATGTTGACTGGCTTTATTCTGGTGGTTGGTGTTTTGGCTATTTTATCTGCTATAACTTCTTTTGTAGGCTTGTTTTTCATAATAAAGGAAAAAGCTAAGTCGACTCAAAAAGAAGTTAAGGCAGAAGTTAAATCAGATGCTCCAAAATCAGTTGCTTCTTCGGCAAAATCAGAAGACGCTGTTATCACTGCTGTGATTAGCGCAGCTGTGTTTGCAGTTCTCGAAGGCAACTATAACATATTGTCAATAGACGCTCTTCCTAGCAACAAAGACTGGGCATTAGAAGGTCGCAAAGCGATATTCCGCTCTCACTTACTTAAAACTAAATAACAATTTAATATATATACAGATGAATAAAAAATTACGCATCACAGTAGAAGGCAAAACTTATGAAGTCTTGGTAGAAATGCAAGACGGCGTACAAACTTCAGCGGCTCCAAGAGCAGTTGCAGCTCCAGTAGCGGCAGCAGTTGCAGCTCCTGCAGCTCCTGTAGCTCCAAAGCCAGTTGCACCAGCAGCAGGTGGAAATTCAGTTGCTAGCCCATTGGCTGCAGTTGTAGTTTCTATCGACGTTAAAGAAGGTCAGCAAGTAAACGAAGGCGATAAACTCATTACTTTGGAAGCTATGAAAATGAATACTTTTGTTTTCGCTCCTCGTGCAGGTACAGTAGGTAAAATCTACGTTTCAGCTGGTCAAAGCGTTCAAGAAGGCGAAGCCCTTGTGGATTTTGCATAAATTTAATTTAGCAGATATTTTTTGTTCTAATACTAAAACTTATCTGCGTTAAAATTTAAGATACAATGTTTACCGAGTTATTAAATCTCATTTGGGATTCCGGATTCTTCTATATCGACTGGCGTATGTTAGTTATGTGGGCAGTTGTTGCTGTTCTCTTCTATCTTGCTGTCAAGCGTGAGTTTGAACCATTACTTTTGATTCCCATTGCATTTGGCGCACTCTTGGCTAATTTGCCAACTCAAGGTGTTACAAATAAACCTGCGGGCGATATTCTATCAGAAGTTTCAGGCACAGTTAGCGCTGTGTTTGTGACTAAGGGTATGGATATTGAATTGCCTCGCGTTGTTAAAGATCAACCTGATGCTCTTTGGCGTTTGGCTGATGATGGCGATTCTGACGAAGTTGTTGCTCAAAAAATCAAGAACTTCTTTGCTAAAATAGATGCAGTTGCTGCAAATGAACTTCATACTGAAAAAGTAGGCGCTCATAATAGCGTAGCAGAAGAAATTGCAAGAGCTCAGGCTGCAGGAACAGGTATTCCTTTCTTGGCAGGAATTGTTACTCCAAGCAAAGCTTTACGTACTGGCGAAGAATGGAAAAATATCAAAGTTACCGTTTCTTATATGGGTAAAGATATTATAGTATCTCCAAAAGATTTTTTGGTTTGGGCAAATGCAACCGGTACTATTGTAGAAGTTCCTTTCAAAGTTGGCGATAGCATTATCAAAGGCGAAGCTGTTGCAAAGGCATACTCTGCTCATTCTGGTGGCTTGTACTATTATTTACAAAAGGGTGTTCTCTTAGAAATATTCCCTCCATTAATTTTCTTGGGTGTTGGCGCATTGACAGACTTTGGTCCACTAATTGCAAATCCTCGTACTCTCTTATTAGGCGCTGCGGCGCAATTCGGTGTATTGTTTACCTTCTTCGGAGCTTTGTTCTTGAATTTCTCTGCACCTCAGGCTGCATCAATTGGCATTATCGGTGGTGCAGATGGTCCTACATCAATCTTCTTAGCAAACAAGTTGGCGCCTACTTTGATGGCACCTATCGCAGTTGCAGCATACAGCTATATGGCACTTGTTCCTGTGATTCAGCCACCTGTGATGCGAATGCTCACTACTATGAAAGAGCGAAAAATTCGTATGAAAAGTTTACGAAAAGTTTCGCGACTAGAAAAATTGATTTTCGCAATGTTTGTTACAATCTTTTGCATAATGATTACTCCAGATGTTTCGGCTCTGATTGGTATGCTTATGTTGGGTAACTTTATCCGCGAATCTGGTGTTTGCGAACGTTTGAACAAGGCAGCTCAAAACGAAATCATCAACGTTGTTACTATCTTCTTAGGAACTTCTGTCGGTATTACAATGACAGGCGACAAGTTCTTGAGAGTAGAAACTTTGTCTATCTTGCTCTTGGGCGTGATCGCATTTATGGTATCAACAGCAGCTGGTATTCTTATGGCGAAGTTTATGAATTTGTTTACTAAAGACAAAATCAATCCTCTCATTGGTTCTGCTGGCGTTTCGGCTGTTCCTATGGCTGCGAGAGTTTCGCACGTTGAAGGTCAGAAGGCTGATCCAAGCAACTTCCTATTGATGCATGCTATGGGTCCAAATGTCGCAGGCGTGATTGGTACTGCAATTGTGGCGGGTTTCTTTATCGCAACACTTGCTCCACATTCCTAA
>JGI994J12354_10000529_pt1 | contig 37996 bp, 30 predicted proteins | sample IntmicLarv3ML3BL_FD_12354 | JGI IMG/M metagenome (IMG submission 12354) | reverse complement strand
GTAAGCACCGATTAAGGTAACCTTACAAAAAACTTACGAAAGCAAAACGTTCGCTCCAAGCTATTTTTCTTCGAAAGGCTACCTCTATAGCATTTCCGCTCACAAGAACTTATTCCGTTTTCAATCATCTGAAAGAACATTTTGAAACGCTCTTAAATCGTGAGCTATTCAAAATATCCATTCAGACGTTTCAAACTGGAATAAGTAAGAGCTTTCGCCACTGTTGCTAAGTTTTTAGTAAGCCTTTGAATTAATCAGTGCTTACTTAAATTAATTCAACATTTTCCATTGCTTGTTTTTAATTTTTTCTATTGCGAGTTGTTCAATTACTCAATCGTAACATAATAACACGTTAAAATCAATATGAGTTTTTGAAATACCCATAATTTTAATTTATTCAGGAGAAAACCTATGTTTAAACATAAAGCCCCGGACGGTACGCGTAATCTCTGCGGAAAGAAAGTCGGCATTCTGCGAAAAAAACTTGTTCCCAAAGTTTCCCAAAGAAAACTGTCCGAAATGATGCAATTAAAAGGAATAGACATGGATAAAACAGCCGTCAAAAGAATTGAAAACGGCGAGCGTTATGTTACAGATATAGAACTAAAGGCGTTAAGCGAAATTTTCAGCGTCACTGCCGATTATTTCGTAAATAATAATTGTTCGATTTAACAATAAAAAAGTGTTGCTTTATTTAAAAACCTATGCTATAATCCGAGACGGTTGATCATTACAGGCGTTCCTCTTTTATCGACGCTGTGCGTCACTCCTCCGAGCGGGGATATAGTGGTATTATGAACGTCTATGAGGGAAAGGAGGAACTATTGTTATGAATCAGATTATTAAACAAATCGAGTCAGAACAACTTAAACAGGAAGTGCCGAAATTTAATGTAGGCGATACGGTACGCGTTCACGCGAAAGTCGTTGAAGGCACACGCGAAAGAATCCAGATGTTTGAGGGCGTTGTCATAAAAAGACAAAACGGCGGAATTAAAGAAACTGTTACCGTCAGACGCATCAGTTCCGGTGTAGGCGTTGAAAAAACATGGCCGCTTCATTCACCGAGACTTGAAAAAATCGAAGTAATAAGACGCGGTATTGTCAGACGCGCAAAACTTTTCTATCTTCGTGACAGAATCGGTAAAGCCGCTAAGGTTAAAGAAGATTTAAGAAGGTAGTTTCAGGACGCGCAATGCGCGTCCTTTTGCTTATTTTTGCTCAATGGGAGTTTGAAAATCATGTTGAAAAACTATATTCAAAACAGGGTTTTAAGAGAAATAATCGAATGGTCGCTTACAATCTTGACAGCGATTATTTTAGGCATGCTGTTTTCACGCTTTGTCGCGGGAACGGCAAACATTTCCGGGCGTTCGATGGAACCGACTCTTCAACACAACGACATAATCTTTTTAAATAAATTTGTTTACCGTTTCGCAAGTCCAAAAAAGAACGACATTATTGTTTTTCCCTACGAAACAGATCCGAAAAAGAAGTATATAAAACGTGTAATAGGCACTCCGGGCGACATTATAGACTATGCTGACGGCTGCATTCTCGTGAACAGCGAAAAGCTTGATGACGCTTTTTCGGGCGGATATACAAGCCCCGGCAACATAAAATATCCACTTACAGTACCCGACGATCATTATTTCGCGCTCGGAGACAACAGAAACGACAGCGAAGACAGCCGCTTTACCGAGGTTGGATGCATTCCCGTCAAAAAAATCATCGGCAAGGCTTTTTTGAGAATTTTGCCGATTAATAAAATAAATTTGATAAGGTAGTATAATATGCACTTGAAATGCCTTGAATTGCAAGGTTTTAAGTCTTTTCCCGAAAAAATAAGGCTTGAGTTTAATAAAGGCGTAACCTGTGTCGTCGGACCAAACGGCAGTGGCAAGTCGAACATTGCCGACGCGGTTCGCTGGGTTTTGGGCGAGCAAAGCGTCAAAAGCCTTCGCGGCGGAAAAATGGAGGACATTATTTTCGCCGGAACTGCTTCACGCCGCCCGCTCGGTTATGCCGAAGTGACGATGATTATGGACAATTCCGACGGCACAATTCCGCTCGAATTCGGCGAAATAGCCGTCACAAGGCGAATCTTCCGTTCCGGTGAGGGACAATATTATATAAACGGAACGCAATGCCGCCTAAAAGACGTTCACTCGCTCTTCATGGACACGGGAATCGGGCGCGAGGGTTATTCAATAATCGGGCAAGGTCGAATTGAAGAAATTTTGAGCGCGAAAAGCGAGGACAGACGGCTTTTGTTTGAAGAAGCCGCCGGCATCGTCAAATATAAAACCCGCAAACGCGAAACCGAAATTAAACTCGAACACGAAAAGCAAAATTTATTAAGGGCAGAAGACATTATAACCGAACTCGAAAGCCAGCTTGAGCCGCTTAACCGACAGGCGGAAAAGGCTCGGCGTTTTTTGCTTTCAAGCGCACGGCTTAAATTGGTAAGAGTTAATATATTTTTAAACAAGGTTAAAAGAACGGGAACAGACGAGGAAACCGTTAAAAAAAACATAGCAAATGTAGAAGCACAGTTAGAGAACGCAGAAAACGAAAAAACAAATAACCAACAAGAAATTTACAAGTTGAAAACAGGTCTTGATAAAATCGACACAGAAGCATCAGAATTAAACGAAAAAATTCAAGAGCTTCGATTGGCGGAAGAAAAAAAAGATAATGAAATAAATCTAGCCAAAAATCAAATTGAGCGGTTTGACAGCGACAGAGAACGCATTCTCGGCGAAATCGAAGAAAGTAAAGCGACCGTTGAAGAGAATAACGAAAACATTAAAAAATATGATGAAAAAACAGCAAGAGGAAATGTTGAATTAAATGAGAAAAACGAAAAGCTTGCAGCAGGTGAAAAGGAATTCGGAGAATATGCCCAAAGAGCAAGCGAAAGTGAAAGTTTAATTGAGAAATACGCAGGAGAACACATTGAAAAGCTGAAACTTTCAAGCGATGTAAACGGCTCTATTCAGCGTGCTTCAGCGCAATATGAGCTTCTTGAAGAACGAATGGAAGAGTTGAGTGACGACAAAACAATCGCTGTTAATAAGATTAAAGAAACATCGGTAAAGGTTCAGGCGATTGAGAAAAACATTGAAGAAAACACCGAAAACATCGAACGGTTGAATAAAATAGTTGAAATGCTTTACGAGGACAGGCGTTCACTTGACACAGAAATCACCAAAGAGGACGACAAGCTCAAAGAGCTTCAAAAAAAGCTGAACGAAGCCAATTCCCGCCACAGGGTCTTGAGCGAACTTGAAAAATATCACGAGGGCTACCACAAGAGCGTAAAAGCGGCACTCGAAGAAAAGAAGCTCAATCCCAATGAATATGTGGGTGTATACGGTGCTGTCGGCGAGCTTTTGTCTGTTGAAGAAAAATTTGAAACAGCGATAGAAATCGCGCTTGGCGGCGACATTCAAAACATCGTCACAGAAACTGAGAACGACGCGAAAATGGTAATAAACTTCCTCAAAAAAACGAACTCGGGGCGTGTGACTTTCTTGCCTATTTCTTCTGTTAAGATCAGAAAATTCAATGACAATGAATATGTGAAATTTATAAACGAAGACGGCTATTTATGTGTAGCTAAGGATGTAATAAGCTACGACGAAAAATATGAAAACGTGATAGCAAGCCTGCTCGGGCGTGTTCTTGTTTTCGACGACATTGAAAACGCCGTGAAGTTTTCGCGCAAAAACGGTTACAGCCACATTTGCGTGACGCTTGAGGGCGAGCTCATCAAACCGGGCGGTTCAATTTCAGGCGGAAGCGTCAACAAATCGTCGCACATTTTGTCACGAGCGCGCGAAATAGCGAAACTGGCGAAAGAAATCTCGGCATTGATAGAAAACGCAGCGGCAGTTTCGGAAGCGCTAAAACAAAGCAACGACAAACTGCTTTCCATAAAGGAATCTTTGAACAAAAACAGACCGGCAATTCAAGAAGCCGAAATGAAAAGAGCTTCAAGCAAATCCGAGCTTGAAAGAGCGCAAAAGGATTTGAAAGATTTTAAACAACGCAAAGCAACTCTTGACGAAGAAGAAAATAACCTCATGGATAAAATAGCCGAGCAAAACAGGCTTATTCGTGAGCTTAAAACCAATAAGGAAACGATAGAAAACGAAATTTCGGACATTTTGGAAACGCTTGAGCTTCGCCAAGCGGCGACGGCAGCTGACAGAAAATTGAAAGATAAAAAGCAGTCGGAGCTTTCGCAAATTAAAGCCGAAATAGCGGAAATTTCCCGCGACATTAAATCGGCCGAAGAAAATTTGAAAAGAATCGGCACAGACATTGAAACACGTCACGCCGAAATCGAGAAGCGGCTCGCCGCAATAGAAGCACTTGAGCAGGAAAAGGTCGAAACGCTGACCGAAATCGACAGAATTAGCGATGAAATCAAGAGTATAAACGTCGAATGTGAGAACCTTAAGGAAGAATCAGAAAGGCTTGCGTCATTTAAAGAAGAAAATCGCGCAAAACTGAAACTTTCAGAGGATGCTGCATTTGACAAAATCAATGACATTTCAAGATTGACAAACGAAAAAACAAGACTTGAAGTCAAAATGGAACAGCAGGAAGAAGAAAGACGCCGAATTTATGATGAAATGTGGGAAGAATACAGCATAACCTATCAGGCGGCATTGGAATTTGAAACGATAGACGAATCACCTCACAGGCTTGAAAGAGAGGCGCACAGCCTCAGAAGCGAAATCAGAAACATGGGAAACATCAATGTCGGCGCCATTGAAGAACATAAATCCGTATCGGAGCGTTTCGAATTTATGACAAAGCAACGAGACGATATTGTCGAAGCCGAAATGAAATTGAAACAAGTAATAGACGAGCTTACAGAACTTATGGAAAAACAATTTTTGGAACAGCTTGGCGTAATATCGCAAAATTTCGGCGTGGTTTTCTCCGAAATTTTCGGCGGCGGAACAGCAGGACTTAGGTTGAGTACAGACAAAGACGTTTTGACAGCAGGAATAGAAATTGTCGCGCAAATGCCGGGCAAAAGCTTGCAAAACCTTTCGTTGTTCAGCGGCGGCGAACGTTCGTTGACGGCTATTGCTTTGCTTTTCGCAATTTTAAGAATGAAACCGTCACCTTTCTGCGTGCTTGACGAGATTGAAGCAGCACTTGACGACGCGAATGTTAAGCGGTTCACTGATTTCTTGAAAAAATTCAACGAAACGCAGTTTATCGTCATTACGCACAGAAAGGGAACAATGGAGTCTGCCGATGTTTTGTATGGTGTCACCATGCAGGAGCAAGGTGTTTCTAAGCTGGTGAGTGTGCAATTTGCAATATAGTTTAAACAAAAGGAGAAATAAATGGGACTTTTTTCAAAAATTAAGCAAGGACTTGATAAAACAAGGAAAAATATAATGTCGGGTGTCGACGGCGTTTTGAAATCGTTTGTGAAAATTGACGACGAGATGTTTGATGAGCTTGAAGAAGCGTTAATTTTAAGCGACATCGGCGCAAGAACGTCGGCGGAAATTATAGAAAAGGTTAAAGACAAAGTGAAAAGCGAGGGAGTGTCAGACCCTGCCGATATTAAAAACATTTTGACAGAAGAAATAGCCGAAATGCTTACACAAGACGAAGATGAAGCCGCTTTCGAGTTATCGTCCCCTTCTGTTGTGTTGGTGATTGGTGTGAACGGTGTGGGTAAGACCACCTCAATTGGTAAGCTTGCCTCAATTTTTAAAAGCGAAGGTAAAAAAGTCATGCTCGCCGCGGCAGACACGTTTAGAGCTGCGGCAATCGATCAGCTTGAAATTTGGGCGGAAAGAAGCGATGTCCCGATGATTAAGCATCAGGAAAATTCCGACCCTGCCGCCGTGATTTTTGATGCGGTTTCATCGGCTAAAGCAAGAAAAACTGACGTTTTGATTTGCGACACAGCAGGAAGATTGCAAAATAAAAAGAATTTAATGGAGGAACTGCGTAAAATCGCGAAAGTTATCGCAAGAGAATGGCCCGAAGCGCATTGTGAAACGCTTTTAGTTCTCGACGCAGTAACGGGGCAAAACGCCATCAGTCAAGCTCGTGAATTTAAGGAAATTGCCGACATCACTGGAATAATCCTGACAAAGCTTGACGGCACGGCGCGCGGTGGAATAATTATTCCGATTAAAAACGAATTAAATCTGCCCGTGCGCTTTGTCGGTGTGGGTGAACAGGTGGACGATTTGCAATCGTTTGACGCGCTTCAGTTTGCTAAAGCTATATTTGAAGATTGAGGGTGAAATCATAAATAAAAAAGGCTTAATTATCGGGGTTTTTGTGTTTTTCGTATTGCTTTACGCCGGCTTTTTTGTTTATTCATTGGTTAAACCCTCAGAAAATGACGCGATTCATATTACCGGAGAACAAATCGAAACATATAAAATGTCTCGTGAGTATTTCGATTTTTACGAGAATATTTCTGACGAAGAAATAATCGACAAAATATTGAAAGGTCAAATAATTTATAACCTCTCTGTTGAAGCCGGAAACATTGTTACGCAAGAGGAAATTGACTCCTTTGCGGATTCGCAAAAAGAAACGATGAAGCAAATTGAAGAAGCTATCAATCGCGGAGAGGTTGATGAACAATCAATTTTAAGTTATGAGAATCAGTTGAAGTATTTTGAATATTTGGGAATGACTTTTGATGAATTTTTTGATTTTGCCAAGCCAACATATGAACAGCTTCTTTACAGGGGTAAACTCATGGAACAATTAAGAGCAGAACTATCCGAAACAAACGAATATAATGATTCGCAGGAGCTGGAAGCAGCGGTTAAAGAGCGCTTAGATAAATTAGTAGACGACGAACTCAAAAAAATCGGCGATGTGGTAATTGATGATTAAAAATGTTTTCTTATTGTTAAAAATATGTTATAATTAAGGCGGAAAGCAAATAACAGAAATAAGGTGAGCGTGAAATGAAAGGAATTATTACGGTTATAGGCAAGGATAAGGTCGGAATTATCGCCAAGGTGTGCGTGTTTTTATCCGATTATGGGGTCAACATCCTTGACATATCGCAAACGATTGTTCAGGGCTATTTTAATATGCTGATGATAGTTGATATGTCTGCGGCGGAAAAGACATTTGAAGATGTTTCAGTTGGACTTGACAAGCTCGGCGATGAAATCGGCGTTAAAATAAAACTACAAAACGAAGATATTTTTAACGCAATGCACAGAATCTGATGATATAGATCAGAGGGAGGAATAAATATGTTATCAAGAGCTCTGATTATTGATGAAGACAGAATTTTCGCGCAAATAACCCAAGCGGCGCTCAAAGCACGAGGGTTTATCACATATGTTGTGAATGACCCGAACGATGCGATTCAATTTATTGAAGAACATCATATTGATATTGTGCTTTTGGACGTCGTTCGGAATGACATAAACGGGTATAAGGTTCTCGAATATTTAATGAGCATGGAAAATATAAGAAATATTCCTGTTATCGTTATGTCTGAAATTAATGACGCGAAAGAAGTGAAACGGGCGCTCGACAACGGCGCACTTGATTATATCAGAAAGCCGTTTGACGTGATTGAACTTGTTTCAAGAATAGAATCGGCTTTAAGAGCGAAGCAGCGGGTCGATTTGCTTAACGAGCTTGCCCAAAGAGACGGCTTGACACAGCTTTACAACAGGCATTATTTCAATCAAATCATTGAAAAATTCATTTTAAGCAAAAACGAATATCAAAATGGTGTGTCACTTGTAATGATTGATTTGGATTATTTCAAGAGTGTTAATGATAAATTCGGACACATAAAGGGCGACGAGGTTTTGGTTTCGGTCGCCAACGCTTTCGACAAATCGACAAAAGCAGGCGACATTTTGTGCCGATACGGCGGAGAGGAATTTTGCATCATTCTTCCCGATGTAAATACAGATCGAGCCTATTTAATTGCTGAGCGCGTAAGAGAAAACGTGTCAAAAATAGAGTTTAATTTCAATGACGAGAGACAGAAAGTGACGATTTCCTGCGGAATTAGCCACACAGACGGAACAGACAACAAAACTTCGCAGGAGTTTATTAACGAAACCGACACCGCTTTATATATGGCAAAGGACATGGGAAGGAATCAAACTGTGGTTTATCAACCCCAAATGTTCAAGAAAGAGGATTGAAATGCTTTCAAAATATGAGATTATAGAAACAAACAAGATGATAGATGAAGAAAATCTTGACGTGCGCACAATTACAATGGGCATAAGCCTTTTGGATTGCGCCGATTCGGATGTTGAACGGTTTTGTGGCCGTGTTTATGATAAAATCACGAAAAGCGCACAGAATTTGGTTAAAACAGGTGACGACATAGCAAAAAAATTCGGCGTGCCGATTGTAAACAAAAGAATTTCCGTTACACCGATTGCGATTGCCGCCTCTGGCTGCAACACAGACAGCTTTGTTTCCGTTGCAAAAACGATGGACAGAGCCGCCAAGGAAGTCGGCGTTAATTTCATCGGCGGATATTCGGCGCTTGTTCACAAGGGAAGCGCAAAAGGCGATGAAATTTTGATTAACAGCATACCCGAAGCGCTTGCCGAAACCGAGCGTGTTTGTTCGTCAGTTAATGTTGCTTCTTCTCGCGCAGGAATAAACATGAACGCCGTAAGAAGAATGGGTCGGATAATTAAAAACATGGCAGAAAGAACAAAGGATTCGGGTTCGATTGCTTGCGCGAAGTTTGTCGTTTTTTGTAATGCGGTTGAAGATAATCCGTTTATGGCAGGCGCTTTTCACGGCGTTGGTGAACGTGATTCGGTGATAAATGTCGGCGTAAGCGGTCCGGGAGTTGTAAAAAAGGCGCTTGAACAGGCAAAAGGTGCCGATTTTGAAACATTGTGTGAAACGATTAAGCGCACGGCGTTTAAAATAACGAGAGTTGGTCAGCTTGTCGCGCTTGAAGCGTCGAAAGCGCTCGACGTTCCGTTCGGAATAATAGATTTGTCGCTTGCGCCCACACCTGCGGTCGGCGACAGCATTGCCGAGATTTTTAAGGAAATGGGACTGGAACAGGCAGGAGCGCCCGGAACAACGGCGGCGCTTGCAATGTTGAATGATAACGTGAAAAAAGGCGGCGTAATGGCGTCAAGCTATGTCGGCGGGCTTTCTGGGGCGTTTATACCCGTCAGTGAGGACAGCGGAATGATTGAAGCGGCAGAGCTTGGGGCGCTTACGCTTGAAAAACTTGAAGCGATGACGTGTGTTTGCTCGGTTGGGCTCGACATGATTGCGATTCCCGGCGACACAAGCGAAGCGACAATTTCGGGCATAATCGCCGACGAAATGGCGATTGGGATGATAAATAATAAAACAACCGCGGTCAGATTAATTCCCGCAATCGGATATAACATCGGCGACACGGTTGAGTTTGGCGGACTTCTCGGGCGCGCGCCAATTATGCCTGTCAATAAGTTCGGATGCAAGGAATTTATCGACAGGGGCGGAAGAATTCCTGCGCCGATTCATAGCTTTAAGAATTAAGAACAATGAAAATAGTGTCAGTCGGCTTTAAAATAATATTAGCCATAGTTATTGTTATTGCTTTGTATAAGGAAATATATGTAAACGGCGTTGTTGTATACAGAGCCTTTTATTATTTTACAATTCAGAGCAATATTTTAACTGTGGCTTGTTTACTGCTTTTTCTGTTTATTCCAAAAGAAAGCAGAGTAAAGAGCTTGCTTCGCGGAATTTCATTGTTGGCGATAACCACTACGGGAATTGTTTATAATTTTGTTCTTTATAACATTTTTCGCGATTGGGGAACGGTGGGTTATACGTTTGCAAGAACGATAACCCATGTTGTTGCTCCGTTGGGGTTCATTTTGGATTGGCTGCTTGATAAACATGGAGTAATGCGAATTAAAGATGTTTTAATCTGGTTGATTTATCCGATAGTTTATGCCGCTGTTTCTGTTTACGCCAGCATTCGCCACGACTTTTCACTTTATTTTTTCTTGAATGCGGCTAATGGATATGTGTCTTCGTTGAAATGGATTGGAATTTTAGTAGTTTGTATAATTTTTATAAGCTTTTTATTTGTCGGAATTGACAATCGTTTAGGACGTGATAACAAGTGAAAGAGTTTGGAATCTTAGGACTATTAATATCTTTTTGTTTTTTATTATGCTCTTGTGAAAAAACAACCGAAGTTGAACCGTTGCCAACTTCTGCACCAACTTCTTTTGAATTTGAGGTTGAATCAACACCGAACGCAACCGATTTTGAAGAATATGAATCGTTTAATTATGAAATTCCGTCCAAAGTGCTTCAGTTAGTTCTCGTCACTGCAGACGGAAGCGACGCCGATATCATGTTCTACGAAAAAAATTTCGACGGCAGTTGGATTGAAAACAAAAATTTAACAACAAAAGGCTTTGTCGGCACGGAAGGTGTTGGCGAAATGCGAGAAGGCTTTGCCGCCACACCCGCGGGATTGTTTCCGATTACAGAAGCGTTTTATATAGACAAAAGCTTGGAAACAGGGCTTGATTCCTTTAAAATAACTGAAGAAACCTATTGGATTGACGATCCCGAATCAAAATTTTATAATCAACGTGTCGAAGGCACGGAAAACAAAGATTGGAACAGCGCCGAACATATGTCGTCGAGTCCACAAAGCTATGAATGCGGCTTTGTGATTGGCTATAATATTGAACAAACCCCCGGCGCAGGCTCGGCGGTTTTCTTTCATGTAATCGGTCGTGTAAAAAGCGAGGGATGTGTTGTTGTGGCAAAAGAGGATTGTTATGAATATTTGCGAATGTTGGATAAAAACAAGAATCCGTATGTATTAATTATGGCAAAATAAAGGAGAAAGTTAATTGCTTACACTTAAAACAAACGAAACGGAAGCGCGCGAACGGCTTAACGCATTTTGGTACGGCAAGTCTTTAGGGCGGCCTGCTTTGCTCGTTAATGCCAAAAATCAAGAATATACACCGACAAAATGGATCGGAAAAAACATGCCGCAAAAAGAGAAGGATTTCAATCCCGAATGGCAGGCATGGAGATGCTTAAATGATTTAAATTCCACGAAATATTTAGCCGAGTCAATACCGTCTGTTTCGGTGGATTTTGGCTCGTGGCTTGTCATGCTTGCGCTTTTGGTCGGAGCCGATTACGAATACGACGATTCTGCGTGGATTGTTCCTCAAGATAATGCGCTTGATATAGTCGCGGGAAAGTTTGACCCATCCTGTGAAATTATCAAAAAACTTGAATCGTGTTATTTAAAGGTTATTGAAACCATTGGAAATAAAGCCGCGATATGCTCGCCTGTCATGCTCGACGCGATAACCACGCTTTCGATGATTCACACGCCCGACAAACTGTGCTTTTCATTGATTGAAGAACCCGAAAAGGTCAAGAAACTGACGAATGACATGACGACACTCTACATGGATTGCTACGAGCATTTCTACCGCTTTTTAGGAGAAAAAGGTTATACTGATTCAGCCACATGGCTTAAAATAATTTCAAATGGCAGAACAGAGGCGGTTCAATGCGATTTCGGCGTGATGCTTTCACCTGAAATGTTTGAAGAATTCGCGATGCCTGATTTAAGAAGACTGACGTCATATTTTGAAAATTCAATCTATCATCTTGACGGAATCGAACAGATGAGATTTATCGAGCAGATAGCTTCATTGCCAAAACTGACCGCCATTCAATGGAATCCCGCCGATTGGAATTGGAAACCGGATGAACATATGCAATATTTCAAACGCATAAGAGAGATGGGCTTGTCGCTTTTCATAATGTGCAAAAATGTTGACTACGCAGTTTATATAACAGAACAACTCGGCTCTGATGGGTTGATGCTGAGGCTGCCTTACTTTGAAAGCGAGGCTGAAGCTGTCGCGACAATCGCACGGATTGAAAAAATCAAATAATAACTTCAAGAGGTAATCAGATGGACAAGGAAGCAGCTTCGGTTTTTAAATATTTTGAAGAAATCAGCAAAATTCCGCACGGCTCAGGCAATGAGGAAGCAATTTCTCTTTATGTGTTGCATTTCGCCGAAAAGCTCGGACTTTGGGCAAAACGTGATGTTGAAAAAAATGTTATAATAAGAAAAAACGGTTGTTTCGGGTTAGAAAATTCTCCACGCGTGATTTTGCAGGGGCATTTAGATATGGTTTGCGAAAAAAATAATGATGTCGTTTTCGATTTTGAAAAAGACCCGCTAAAACTCATAATCGATGGTGATTTTATTCGCGCGGACGGAACAACTCTCGGAGCAGACAATGGTGTGGCGACCGCTATTTGCATGGCGTTGCTGAAAAGCAATGACATTCCTCATCCGCCGCTCGAAGTGGTCTTGACGACAAACGAGGAGGTCGGGCTGACAGGTGCAGCGAACCTTTCCCCCTCTGATTTGACTGGCAAGTTGTTGATTAATCTCGATTCTGAGGAAGAAGGAATTATTTATACGGGTTGTGCGGGCGGTGTGCGGGCGGTTATTGAAATCCCAATCGAATATGAACCCGCTGAAAGCGATTGTTCGTTTTGCAAAATCGCTGTCAAGGGCTTAAAAGGCGGGCATTCGGGCATAGACATTGACAAGGAGCGTGGAAACGCCAACAAATTATTGGGGCGCGTTTTGCTTGCTTTGCACCGTGATTCTGAAATTCGGCTTGTTGAAATAAAAGGCGGCGCAAAGGACAACGCCATTCCACGAGAATCGGAAGCACTAATCGCTGTGCGCGATTACGAGAAATCCTCAAAGATAACATCAGAATGTAATGAAATTTTTAAAAAGGAATACCGCGCTTCAGAAGCATCGCTTGAAGTGGAAATATTAAATGTCGTCTATAACCCGAATGCTGTGTTTTCACTTGAATCGACCGACAGAGTTATTAATGCAATAAACATTGTTCAAAACGGAATTTTCAACATGAGCGTTGAAGTTTCGGGGCTTGTCGAAACGAGCAACAACCTTGGAATTATAGAGACTGAGGGCAATAGGGTTTTGTTGACGAATGTTGTGAGAAGTAATGTAAAATCGCGCAAAAACGCTGCTTTGGCGCATTTGGAAGCTGTCGCCGCGTCGGTTGGTGCGGTGTTGGTTACAAACGGGGACTATCCTGCGTGGGAATTTGCGCCGCGCTCGCCGCTTCGTGATGTTTTTGTTGAAACTTATAGAGAACTTTACAAAAGCGAACCGACAATTGCGGCTGTTCATGCGGGGCTTGAATGTGGGTTTTTCCCCGATAAGGTCGAAGGAATAGACATGATTTCGGTCGGACCGCAAATGTATGATGTTCACACGCCCGACGAGCGGCTTTCTATTTCGTCAATGAAGAGGTTTTGGGAATTTTTAATAAAGGTATTGGGGAGAATCAAATGAAAAAAGCTGTTTTAGTGAAATATGGAGAGATTGCTCTGCGCGGTTCAAACAGAGGACTTTATGAAAATATGCTGCTCAACGCAATTCGCAAAACCGTCGGAAAATTGGGCGATTTTTGGATTGAGAAGGAGCAGGGGCGATTCCTTATCAGACCGTACAACGAAGAAGAAGTAATGGATGCTGAAGCTGTCGCCGAGGAAACATTAAAAGTGTTCGGCGTTGTCGGCGTTTCGGTTTGTCTTTACACCGCTAATCAAGACATTGAAAACTTGAAGCAAGTGGTTTTAACACATTTAAAAGAATTTTACGGTGACAAACCTTTTACTTTTAAAATAGAAACATCACGCGCCGTAAAGAGCTATCCTATGATTTCTTATGAGGTTTCGGCGGCAATCGGTGAATTTATTTTGGAAAACATGAAAAATTCAACGGTTAAGGTGAACGAGCCTATGTCAGTCGTTCGGGTTGAGCTTCGCGGTAAAGCTTATATTTACTCGAAAACAGAAAAGGGCGGCGGCGGACTCCCTCCCGGTTCGTCGGGTAAAGGGGTTCTGCTGTTGTCCGGCGGAATAGACAGCCCTGTCGCGGGATATTTGGCGGCAAAGCGCGGAATTGACATCACTGCGGTGTATTTTCACAGCCCTCCATATACATCCGAACGTGCTAAGGAAAAAGTCAAGGATTTGGCGGAAAGACTGTCTTGCTTTACAGGAAAATTCACGTTGTTGTCCGTGCCATTCACCGACATTCAACTCAAACTTTGCGACAAAACACCACCCGAAAAACTGACGATTCTTCTTAAACGGGCAATGCTCAATACAGCGGAGAAAATCGCCGCGAAAACCGGGGCAATGGCGCTTATAACGGGAGATGCCGTCGGGCAGGTCGCAAGCCAAACGCTTCAAAGTCTTCACGCGGTCAATTCCGCCGCGACCATTCCAATACTCAGACCGTTGGTTTGCATGGACAAGCAGGAAATAATTGACCTGTCGAGAAAAATCGGCACTTATGATATTTCGATAAGACCATACGAGGATTGCTGCACGATTTTTGTTGCGGAGCATCCTGAAACAAAGCCAAAAGCATCGATTATCGAAAACATTGAAAGAAAAATAACCGAGCTCGACGAGCTTATTGACGCGGCTGTCAAAAACGCGGAAAGATTTGACTATAGAGGATAGTTTTATATTTTACTGTAAATAATAACCATCAAGAGACAGTCGTTACAGAAAAATATAAGGAGCGAACAATTTGGGTAAATATTTAATCAAGGAAAGTCCTGCTTTAAAAGGCACAGTTAAAATCGGAGGCAGCAAAAACGCTGTGCTTCCGATTATGGCAGCGGCACTGCTTTGCGATGAAAAATGCGTCATTCACGATGTTCCCGACCTTACCGATGTATATATTATGGGAAAACTGCTGGAGGGAACGGGTGCTTCAGTTCGCTGGGATTTTGCGAGCGAGACAATAGATATTAACGCGAGAAAACTAGATGAAATAGAAGTGTCTTATGATTATGCAAGCAAAATGAGGGCTTCATTTTTATTGATGGGACCGCTTTTAGCGCGCAAGGGTAAGGCGAGAATGCCGCTTCCGGGTGGCTGCGCAATCGGGGCAAGGCCAATTGACTTGCATTTGAAAGGCTTTGCCGCTCTTGGCGCAAATATCTTGCAGGAGCGAGGTTTTGTCGAGGCGGAATGTCCAAAGGGCAGCTGTTTGACTGGTGCGACGATTTATTTGGATTATCCGAGTGTGGGGGCAACCGAAAACATAATGATGGCGGCAGTTTTGGCGGAGGGACAGACCATTCTTCAAAATTGCGCCGTCGAACCTGAGATTGTCGATTTGTCAAATTTTCTGTCGTCTCTCGGTGCAGAAATTAGAGGTGCGGGAACCGACACTATCAGAATCAGCGGTGTAAAAGAGCTTTCGGGCGCAGATCATTGCATAATCCCCGACAGAATAGAAGCGGGTACATTTATGCTTGCGGCGGCGGCGACACGCGGCAATGTTTTAATTCAAAACATTGTCGTCGATCATTTAAGACCAATTATAGCTAAGCTGAAAGAAATTGGTGTTGTGGCAGACGAAACCGACAGCGGCATAAGAATAAAAGCAGACGGGCAAATCAAGCCGACAGATATAAAAACCCTGCCCTACCCCGGCTTTCCGACCGACATGCAGGCTCAGTTTATGGGCGCTTTGGTTTGCGCCAACGGAATGTCAATTGTGACTGAAACCATATTTGAAAACAGATTCATGCACGTCGGGGAATTGAGTCGAATGGGCGCGGACATTAAAATCGAAAGCAGAAGCGCAATTATTGAGGGCGTGAAAAAGCTTACGGGAACACAGGTAAAAGCGACAGATCTTCGCGCGGGTGCGGCGTTAGTGATTGCCTCACTTAGCGCATCGGATTTGACTGAAATAAGCGGTATTGAACATATTGAACGTGGATATTGCAATTTGGATGCGAAATTAAAAAGTCTTGGGGCGAGGATTGTTAAGGTTGAAGATTAAAAATGTCTTTATTCTTCTGTAATATTATGCTATACTCTAATTTGAGGAGCATTATCTTGAATTAAGACTATATAATATTAATATTATAGAATAAAACGAAAGCGAGAATTAAAGACATGGACTTTATCAGAGAAAAGCTGACAGTGCTTTACGGGGTGCTGCAAACGGATCAGAACAAGGGTCTGACAGAGGCGCAGGTCGCCGAGATTCAAAAAGAAAAAGGATTCAACAGATTTGAAGAAGGAAAGAAAGAAACCATTTTACAAAAAGTTTTTCATCATTTGAAGGATTTCACATCAATTATCCTGCTGGTTGCAGCAGCGATTGCGCTTATTTTGGCTCTTACAGAGGGTCATGGATATGCCGATCCGATTGTTATTTTAGCCATTGTCATCATTGACACCATTTTAGCCGTTGTTCAAGAAACCGGCGCCGAAAAAGCTCTTGAGTCATTAAAAAACATGAATGCACAAATGACGGTTGTAATCCGCGACGGTGTGAGACAATCTATTGACGCGGTCGGATTGGTCCCGGGTGATATTTTAATTCTTGAGGCGGGCGACATGATTCCTGCCGACGCTCGCATCATCGAAAGCATTAATCTTAAAGTTGAAGAATCTGTTCTTACCGGAGAAAGTGTTCCTGTTGAAAAAGATGCAGCGGCAGAAATTCCCGAAAAAGCATCGCTTGGCGACAGGTTAAATATGTTGTTTTCAGGTTGTTTAGTTACAAATGGAAGAACCAAAGCAGTGGTCGTTGAAATCGGCATGAATACCGAAATGGGGAAAATTGCAGGACTGTTGAACAACACAAAAAAAATTAAAACACCATTGCAGAAAAGAATGACAAAGCTGGGCAAAACACTTAGCCTTATTGCGATAGCTTCGGCAAGCGTGCTTTTTGTTTTGCAATTTTTTGTGTATGGTGAAAAAATTTTAGAAGTGCTGATGAACGCTGTAGCATTGGCTGTGGCGGTTGTTCCTGAAACACTTCCTGTAATTGTCACAATTACACTTGCGTTCGGAGTTCGTGTAATGGCAAGGAAAAATGCGATAATCAGGAAAATACCTGCTGTTGAAACACTGGGAAGTGCATCGGTCATTTGCTCTGATAAAACAGGGACACTCACAATGAACAAAATGTCAATTCAAAGAGTTTGGGCGGTCGGTCACAACCCGATTAACGCACATGACGAGTTTGGTCACGCCGAACGACTTTTGATTGAATCAATGGCGCTTGCGAGCAATGCTTCAATAGAAGTGAAAGACGGGGAGGAAAAAGAAATCGGCGACCCGACCGAAACTGCAATTATCCGTCTACTTCGCGACAAACACATTGAAAAGGAAAGTCTTGACAATATTTTCCCAAAAGTGCACGAAATTCCGTTTGATTCAGACAGAAAACTGATGACGACAGTACATAAAATGGACGATTTGGATTCCTTACGATATATATCAATAACAAAAGGTGCGTTTGACAGAATTCCGATTGATGTGACTTCTGTTTGCGGTGATACGGCAAAGCGCATACATGATCAATTCGCTGAGGATGCACTTCGGGTCATCGCCGTTGCGTATAAATATTACGACGCTTTGCCCGAGAATTTGAGCCCGGAGGAGCTGGAAAAAGACCTTATATTCAGAGGTTTTGTCGGAATGATTGACCCTCCGCGCCCTGAAAGCATAGTGTCGGTTCGAATCGCAAAAGAAGCGGGAATAAAAACCGTCATGATTACAGGCGACCACGCGATTACGGCCTCTGCCATAGCCCGTGAAATCGGAATTTTATCTGAAAATGGCAAAGCAGTTACGGGTGCTGAGCTTTGTGAAATGTCTGATGCTGAATTGATGGAAAACATACGTGATTACTCGGTTTACGCGAGAGTAAGCCCTGAGGATAAAATCCGAATCGTACAGGCGTGGCAAAAACAGGGAGAAGTCGTCGCGATGACCGGCGATGGTGTAAATGACGCTCCTGCGCTTAAAGCGGCAGATGTCGGCGTCGCAATGGGTTCGGGAACGGATGTTTCAAAGAACGCAAGCGACATGATTTTGACGGACGATAACTTCGCGTCAATCGTTGAAGCGGTGAGGGAGGGACGGCGAGTTTATGATAATATCCGAAAGGCGTTCTATTCACTGGTGAGCGACAATTTTGCCGAAATTATTGTCATGCTTTTTGCTGTAATCTGCGGCTGGGGTGCGCCCTTTGTTGCGATTCACTTGCTTTACATAAATGTCGTCGCCGATGGAATTCCCGATATGTTTTTTTGCAGAGAAATGGCTGAAGATAACATTATGAAAAGGAAACCCTCCAAAAAGAACGGAAGTCTTTTCGCGGACGGATTGGGCGCAAGAATGGGTATGATGGCGGTTGTTTTGGCTGTCATTACGCTGATTGGTTTTTATGTTGGGAGTTTCGTTCAACTTCCCGGCAACATTCAACCATCAATAGCGGTTGGTCGAACAATGGCGTTTGTAATAAACGCATGGTCGTCGGTTATTAACAGTTTCAATGTCAGAAGCTATAACAAATCTCTCTTTAAAATTGGGATACTATCTAATCCATCGTTGTTCTGCGGAATTTGTGCGTCAATCGGGCTTACGGCCATAGTCGCGACAACACCACTTTTGGCAAGTGTTTTCCATTGCGCACCCTTAGGTCTTAACCATTGGATTTTAATTGCAGGATTGGCGATTGTTCCTCTTATTGTTGGGGAAATTCACAAATTGATTCGTAATAAAAAATGATGTTATAATCGTTTTAGTTGAAAACAGGCTTTAATCTTCGCCAAAATGCGCCCTCTTTCAACTAAAAACGCTATATATAATTATAGCTATAAAAAGCCGTATGTTTGTTTCCTCCGAGAATTTTCACCTCGATTAAAACAAACCCGTGCCTCTCATAAAAAGAACGCAACTTAGGGCGCAATGCGTGAGTATCCAAACAAATGGATTTCACTCCGCATTCCGCCCCTTTTTTCTTAAAAAAGTCTATCAACGCGTCGGCGACGCCAGATTTGCGTGCGGCTTTTTTAACAGCCAGTTTGTGAATAAAAAGTGCTTCACCTTGTTTTATATCAGGCCAAAAGAAAGGGTCACAGTCAACCATTGCCATACAACCGCAAGGTATGCCGTTTAAATATGCGATATCGAAATCTCCGATTTTATAATTTCGGGATAACTTTTCCCATGAGACATCTTCTTCGCTCCACAACGGTTGTTCTTTTTCATTCAACCAATTCACAGTGTCAAGCAGTATGCTTTCAATTACGGGAATATCATTTTCCCGAGCTTGCTTTATTGTGATGTTATTCATTTCAATATTTTCCCAATTCAAGTCCTTTCTCAACAAAATGCTTATATGTATCGAAATTGACCGTATTGGGAACAGAATGGTCGGTGTGAAGGAAATAGGCACCACCCTCTTTGACAATCGGTATATGCTCCTCAAGCAATTTGTCAACGCGTGTGAAATCGTTTGTTTCCAAAACGCGAATGTCAAGCCCACCCATCAACGCAATTTTGTCGCCGAAATTCTTATAAACTCTGATAAGATCCATTCCCGCTTTAATTTCCATCGCTTGCAAGCCGTCTATTCCCGATTCGACCATGTGAGGAAGAAGCGGCTCGATAAATCCGCAGGAGTGCATCATTACAGGAAGATTAAGACTGTGTGCGAAGTCGTTTAATTTTTTATGCGACGGCATAATAAGCTCGCGATACATTGCAGGCGACATGAACGGACGTTCTTTGAAGCCCATGTCTTCATAACAGAAGAAGCCGTCGGGTTTTCCTTCCTTTGAGAAGAGTTCTTCCAACATGGCAATCGTCAAATCGGTATAGGTTTCCGACATGTCGGCGACCCATTCGGGCTCGAGCGCCATCCCAACAAGCATGTTTTCGTGACCGCAAAGAGGATGAAGCATTTCAAACGGGTAAACGCCTTCCCACATGAAAAATTTATTTTGGTCAGTGCCCTTTTTCTTTGCTTCTCTGTAAGCTTCAAAATTGATTCGTCGTGTCTCGAATTTGAGCAAGGGTTTCGCTAATTCTTCCCACTCGTCCTTGCAGGTCACTGTATAACCGACGTGCTCCGGGGTTGACGCGTGTTTTTTGTGATAGCGCAAAATTGCGCCGTTGCCGTTCTTTTTCGTGATTGTGTCCTCGTCCTCGGCAACTGTTTCTTCAGCGAAATCCAAATCAACGATTGTGTTGAGCGGCCAAGAACTCGTCATGTCAAAAGGAAACAAATCCGCCACATCTGTGTCGGGGGGAATGTCGCCGTTGGCTGTCCAAGATTGATGAGTGTCACCCCAAAAATGCTCGTACAACCCGATTCTGTCGGGCTTTTTGTGATTAAAGAGACTTTGCATTCTTTCAACGCCTGTCATTGTTTTTCCTCCTGAGTAATTAAAAATAAATTTAGTGCTAACATACTATCACGTTAATATTATTTTTACAATACATTAAATTAAAAAACCACGGTCACCGCATTTACTTTTTGAAACAGCAAAAACGACACACTCTAAGAAGTTTGAATTCCACCCTGCAAGTTTTCGTAGGTTTTTCAAGCTCATGTCTCCGAAAGCCTGATTCTTCAAGTATTCTAACGCAAGCTTCCTCAGAACGTTCCAAACTCCGGCGGCGTTTTTGTTGCGAACTCTTGATGAATCTTCTCCAAACGTCACGTCAAGATGCCAATGAAGTTGGTTTTCGATCCCCCAATGAACACGGACGCAACGGGTAAAATCCTCAACTTTTGTAACGGATGTAAGGAAATATCGGGTTTGTAGGATTACAATAGCTGTGTTACAGGACGATAAAAAAAGTAGCGAATAGATAGCCTCCTGTAATTAGTTTTGTGTGGTAACTCAACTTTATCACAGCCGCTTCCCTATTCGCTACTCTTTTTGTCGTGCCGTAACACAGCTATTGTAATCCTACACGCTTTTGTTTAAAAGTTGAATTTTGATGTTGACACATTAAAAATGTTATGATATTATGACTGAAGTGTTTGATCACTTGGAGAAGTACTCAAGCAGGTCGAAGAGGATGGTTTGCTAAACCATTAGGCCGAGAAATCGGTGCAAGGGTTCGAATCCCTTCTTCTCCGTCGTTAGGAACTAAAGCGAACTCCTCCCGATTTTTTTGTCGGGGAGACGTTCGCTTTTTCCTTTCCGCTGGTTTGAATTGAAACCAAAATTTGAAGCAAATAGGTTGGCTCAAAAATGAGCCGAGCAGGAAAAATTTATCATTACATTTTTTACTTATTTGTGTTATCATTAGGTTAGTTAGGCATTACTGCGTATTTTGAGAGGATTATCGTTATGTCGTATCAATTCATTAACACCACCACTACCATGACGAGTTAGCATTTGTAGTCAGCCAATCCGCCGACGACAAGTGTTAGCTCTAACAGTCGTTGGTGGGTGAATGAAAGATATTTTACACCTTGCCGACGATATTGCGGCAAGGTGTTTTTATTTCCCGAAAGGGGGTGATTGCCCTGAATGCGTATATGTGTTTGTATAGTCTTGATGGGCTGATGACCACTCGCTCTCCCGCAGCCACAAACCAAAAATTTAAAGGAAAGCATAGTTATGTCAAATTACAAAAACAATCTCATGGGATTGTTACAAAATGCCGTCGCCGAAATATATTCGGGCGGCTTGGTTTTCCATGAAATCACAGAGAGCGGGTTTTTATTGTGACTTCGATTTGTCGGAGCCGATAAATCCCGAAAAAGTCAACGCAATAAACAACTGGCTATCAAGCAAAAATATTTTTTGCGCTTATGAATTATCGGGATTTTCCGGCGCATATTTAGACGGCGATTCAAACAAAAAAATGTTGCAAATGATTTATATTGCCGCCTTTGAAACGCCAGCAGAATTGCAAAGTCATAAAGATAAAATGGCAAAAGCCGCAGAACATGACCATAAGCTCACAAATCGGATTGTTTTCCACACCGGATGAAATCGGGCAAGGACTTGTGTTATGGCATCCAAAAGGCGCTACAATACGCTTTCTGCTCGAACAATTCAGTCAAGCGGCACATATGCTGAACGGTTATCAGTGGGCGTACACTCCGCATATCGGTCGGTCGGAGCTTTGAAAGACTTCAGGGCATCTTGATAATTTCCGTGATTCAATGTACAACCCCATCGACATTAATAACGAAGAATATTATTTGAAACCCATGAATTGTCCGTTCCATTTTATTATTTACAACAGCGAAATGCGTTCATATCGTGACCTGCCAATACGTATGGCTGAGTTTGGAACAGTGTACAGATACGAGTTATCCGGTACATTACACGGTTTAACAAGGGTGAGAGGATTTACGCAGGATGACGCTCATATTATTTGCACACCTGAACAAGTAGAAAACGAAGTCGCATTCGCGCTAAAATTTTCACTTTATATTCTGCGTTCATTCGGACTGACTGAGTTCAAACCTTATGTTTCCACTAAACCGAAAAATAAATCCATCGGTTCTGACGAGCAATGAGAAATGGCGACGGAAGTTTTAAAAAAAGCGGTTGTCGCCGCTGGGCTTGAGTATGAAATTGACGATGGCGGTGGCGCGTTCTACGGTCCGAAAATTGACTTGAAACTGTACGATTCGCTTGGACGCGAATGGCAATGCAGCACAATTCAATTTGACTTCAATCTGCCGGAACGTTTTAAAATGAAATACGTCGAAAGCGATGGGAAAAATCATATGCCTGTTGTCGTTCACCGCGCATTGTTCGGTAGTATTGAACGCTTCTTTGCTTTGCTGATTGAGCATTACAAAGGTGATTTTCCATTGTGGTATGCCCCGGTTCAGTTCGCAATAATTCCGATAAACCAATCGCATAATAATTATTGCAATCGGCTCGAAGTAGACATGAAAAAATTGGGATTGCGGGTCGAAGCGGATTATACAGAAATCAATATGCGAGAAAAAATAAAACGATTTGAAAATCAGAAAATCCCTTATATGCTCGTAGTCGGTGATAAAGACATTGGAGCGGGTGGATTTTCTGTAAGAAGCCGCAGAGACGGAAACCTCGGCGTAATGAATCTCGATGCGCTGATTGAACACATAAAAGACGACCTCGAACAAGGCAAACCCAAATATATTTTTGCGGAGTAAAATAAAAAGCAGACGGCTCCGCCGAAACAAGAAGAAAGCCAACAAACTTTTTGATTTGTCGGCTTTCTTCTTATACATAGTCAATTCCGAAATTCGCTATTTACAATTCCCTCTTAGTTGTTATATAATAGTTCCCATGATTATCATAAAAATGGATTATCCGGAGGAACTTAAATGAAAAAGATTATTTCAAGTCATATTTTTGCATTTTTTATAGCGACGGCGATTGTTGTGGGTTTGACCCAATTCGAAGATGTGAAAACATCATTTGCTGCTGTTCCTGTTGTCAGTAATGACACGGTTATACGTATAAATGCCGACGGTGTAAACTCGAACTATCTTTATCAGGGAGGTGTCGGTAAACCCGGCGTTCCGGTTGAAGGTTGGCAGAGCGATTATACATTTGTTGATAATTACAATTATGTTCATGACGACGGCGCCGCATTCGTTATGAACGCTGATTATTCATGGGTCTTGAACAATGGGTTCACCTTGGCCGACATTGCTCCTTCTGAAGTTTATCAAGTCTTTAGATTCAAAGACACTCACGGAGGCAACATGGGCACTCATGGATGTGAGTTTAGTTACACGATCGATTCGCTTACCCAACTTTACACCATAAGACTGCATTTTTTCATAAATAACAGAACAGGAGCATACCGCGGTCAATTCGATGTTTATATCAATGGCAACAAGGTGGATTTAGTAAATTACGCAAATTATGCCTCTGATTCTATAGTTATCATTGATTATCCTGATATCGAACCCCAAAACGGAACAATCACTGTCGCTTTTGATTCCGGTCCCTACAGCGCACGTGCATTGGTCAACGGTATAGAGTTGATTCCATCAGAAGTAGATGCCGCTTCTAAAATTATCATCAACCAAGTATACGGCGGAGCGGCTGACGGCGCAATCTCGCATGGTTTTGTCGAGCTTTACAATCCGTCGGACACGACTGCCGATTTGGACGGCTATTCTGTTCAGGTTCGCGACTTCGGCGGAAATTGGACTGTTCTGTCTCTTGATGAGCAAACAATAGCGGCTCATCATTCATTTCTCATAAGAACAACGGGAACAGTTTCGCCAAGCTCACGATATGTAATAGATAACAGCGATTTAGACTGGAACATATCAATGGACAGCGATGCGTTCAGTGTCGCGTTAGTTTCTGATCAAAACGCTCTTTCAAATGTAATTACGCCGCAGGAACAAAAATATGTAAAAGACCTTGTCGGTGTTTCTTCTGATAATTACTTAGGTGCGCCTGTAGAGGGTGTCTCAGCGCAGAAAGCGGCTCGCCGCATTTACTTTTTCAATACCGGAAACAATAATGATGATTTTGAGATATTAGACTATAGAAACAGCGGAATCGATAATGAAAAACTTGAAGAAGTCAGACCGCGTTTTGGCGGCGACGGCGAATGGAGCATTTATTCCTCCGCGCTAACATCGCAAGGCGGCATTATAATCAATCAAGTATACGGCGGAACCGACGGCGCTGTTTCCCATGGATTTATAGAACTTTACAATACTGCAGATGAAACCGCCTATTTAAACGGTTATTCTGTTCAGGTTTGCAATTCCGGCGGAAGCTGGAACGTCCTTAACCTTAACGGAAATTCTATTGCGGCACACCATTCATTTCTGATTCGAGCAACGGGGGTAGTTTCTCCTGCCCCTCGTTATATAATAAATAACAGTGACTCAGACTGGAATATATCAATAAACAACAGGGCGTTCAGCGTTGCGCTGGTTGCGAATCAAAACATTCTTTCAAATTCAATAACACCACAGGAAAAAGAATATATAATCGACCTTGTGGGTGCGGTTAACGACCCTGCGGTAGGAGATTCTGTAATAAATTATTTCGGTGCGCCCGCTGAAGGGATTTCTAAACAAAAAACAGCTCGGCGTGTGTTGTTTTTAAACACGAGAAACAATTATACAGATTTTGAAATATTGGATTACAGAAGCAGCGGGATAGACAATCAAAAACTTGATGAAGTAAAACCACGTTACAGCGGCGACGGAGCATGGGGCGAAAATATACATACACCCGACTTTGTTCCTGAAGACAAGCAGTTGATTTTTTCAAAAAAATCCGGATTATATGTTTCCCCTTTCAACCTTGCACTTGCAACAGGGTACAAGAACGGAATTATAAAATATACTGTCGACGGCAGTGACCCCACCGCGAAGTCTTCTACATATACATCAACCCTGGCGATTACCGACAAGACACATTTGCCGAACAAGCTCACAAGCTATGTAAACATATATCCCGGCTGGTGGTGGAATTCCCAACCCGTTCCAAACAAGGGCAACATAATAAAAGCGCGGGTGTATTCAGCAAACGGGACACCTCTAACCGAAATTTATACAACATCCTATTTTATTAACCCAAACAATTTTGGTCTTCCGATATTTTCCATTGTCACCGAAGAAGCCAGCTTTTTCGATGATTACACGGGGATATATGTAAACGGGAATTGGGACAACAGCGGTGCTGATTGGGAACGCCCCGTTTATTTGGAAATGTTTGAACCCAACGGCGAAATGGTAATTTCGCGGGAATTGGGTGTCAGATTGCACGGCGCATGGTCAAGAAGATTTCCTCAGAAAACTCTTCGTTTTTACGCAAGGAGCGAACAGCAAGGCGGTGGGTCTTATGTTGATTATGATTTTTTCCAAGGCAGCGCAAAGGCAATGGATGGAAGCACAATTAATTCATTCAAGCGTTTTCTTCTGAGAAATCAAGGCACTGACAGCGGCAGCGATTGCAGCGGCGGAGCTTCTTTAATTCGCGATGGTTTGGGAAGCGCGCTTGCTACCGGCTTAAATGTTCCAACTCAGGCATATCGTCCGTCCATAGCGTATTTAAACGGCGAGTTTTGGGGGCTTTATGACATTCGCGAGCGTATAGACGAATATTTTATCAGCAGTAAATATAGCTTGGGAAACTCTAATAATATTATGATATTTACAAACCCGGACAGCAATAACATCCCCGAAGATTATGACCCATCGATCATGGAAACCGATTATATTCTTTATTCCGAGATGATGACTTGGTTTGACAATAACGCCGATCTGTCGCTGCCGGGAAAATATGAAAAAGCCCAAACATTCATTGATATTGACAACTGGATCGACGCTTACGCTGTCAACTCGTTCAGCTTCAATTGGGACTGGCCCGGCAACAATCTCGAACTTTGGCGCTATCAAACCGATGCTTACCCAACGGAAAATTCTTTTTCCTCGGCGACAGACGGCAGATGGCGAATAATTCTTAAAGACCTTGACGCTATATTCAATTCACGCAACACAGACTGGACTGACCCACGGTATATGCCTACCATGGGCGCTGATTATTACAAGTTTCTAAATCGTGAATATTTATTTGAAAACATGGAGGTTTTCAATGCTCCTCACGCGACGCTTGTTATCAGAAGGCTCTTCACAAGCCCCGAGTTTGTAGAAAAGTTTGTAAACCGTGCCTGCGACATATTAAATACAAATTTCAAGTTGGAAGTTATTAATGCCGAAATTGACAGAATGGTCGGTGCAATCGAAAATGTCGTACCGTTGCATCAATTCCGCTGGAATTGGCTCGCAACAGGTCAATGGCAGGATGAACTTAACAGGATTCACAAATTTGTGAACACACGTCACAGCATATTTCTCAGTCAGACAAAATCATGGTTCAGCTTACCTGGTTCGGTCGTAACGCTTACACTTACTGCCAATACTGCTAAAGGGCATAACCAAATAAACGGGATTGATATTTCTGCCGAAACCCCCGGTGTTACCAACTCAGGAAACTGGAACGGTACATATTTTGAAGGTTTTATTCAAACTGTAAACGCTGTTCCCGAACCCGGCTATCAATTTGATAAGTTTATCGTTAATGGAGTTCCGAATACTCAAAACCCGCTTACAATTACTTTGAGCGGCGCAACCAGCATTGAGGCTTTATTCAAAGAGTCGAGCATGACATTGCCTGACATTATCATCAACCAAATACACGGCACAACAAACGGCTCGATTTCCCATTCGTTTGTTGAGTTATATAATTCCACCGACAGCGCGGTCAGCTTAAACAATTATTCTGTTCAAACAGCTAATGGAGAGGGTTCAAAAGCATGGAATGTTATTCCTCTTACGGGAAAAACAATACAACCGCACCATTCGTTCCTTATCAGGTTTAATGAGTCGGTTGTTTCGGCTGACAGAAGATATAATATACCCAACGCAGACATGGACCGCCTCGACATTGCCATAAGCAACAAGGCTTTTTCCGTGGCTCTTGTCGCCAATCAAGCCCAGCTTTCGAATGTTATTACGTCAAACGAAATGGTTTATATAATTGACCTTGTTGGCGCAGTAAACACACCGCCGGGAGACGCTGTTGATAACTATCTCGGTAATTTTATAACCGACATATCAAAACAAAAGACAGCGAGAAGAATTAATTTCGCTGACACGCAAAATAACCGCGATGATTTTGAAATATTAGATTACAGGAGAACAGGAATAGGCGACGTGAGGCTTGAAGACGTAAGACCGCGTTACAGCGGCGACGGCGCTTGGCCTGTTGAGGTTGAGCCTGAACAAACTGCGATAGTCATTAACCAAATATACAGCGGAACGTCAGATGGTGACGGCTCGATTTCTCACGGTTTTATAGAGCTTTATAATACTGCCGATGAAGACATTGCCTTAGATGGATTTACTGTTCAAGTTTCAACCGGCACAGAACGCGGCGTTGCTACGTCAGGTGAATGGAAAGTTCTTTCTCTTGCAGGCGAAGAAATAAAAGCAAAGCATTCATTTTTAATCAGAATGACTGCGGCAGGAATCCCCGCCAACAAACGGTATGCGGTAGAAAACAGCGATATAGACTGGAATATTATTATCAGTAACAGAGCCTACAGCGTTGCTCTTGTCGATAGCTTAAACCAACTCTCGCCGATTATTACAGAACCGGAATTTACTCATGTAAAAGACCTTGTAGGTGCGACAAACACAAGCACAGGAAATAACGCCGATTTTACGTTTAACTACTTGGGTGCACCGATTGACGGAATTTCAAAACAAAAAGCAATACGCAGGTTGAATTTCGTTGACACTCGGCACAACTACAACGATTTTGAAACCTTAGACTACAGAACTACCGGTATAAGCGAAACAAAACTTGAAAAAGTAAAACCACGCTGGAGTGGCGACGGCGCTTGGCCTGTCGGCGATTCGAATCCTCAATCCGAAAAAACTATTCGAATAAACACCGGCATTGCTTCCGGTTCGGCTCTTGTTGACGGCTGGGTGAGCGAAGACGACCCATGCATAGTGAGTATACATAACATAGGCGGAACAAGATATAGCGGCGCTTTATCTAACGGATTCAATTTCGTCAGCTCAACGGAACCATATTTAGCCCCGCAAACAATCTACGATTCCGCACACACCACGATAGGCCCCGATATTAAATATACAATTGCCGTACAGCCCGGACAATATGAAATCAGATTGCATTACTTCTGGAACAATTCCTATTTCGGGAATCAACTTCCCGGAGCTGTAATCAGCCAAATCGACGGCGGTGTTATGTCAGAATTAACCACTATTACTGCACCCTACATGGGCATAAGCGAAGCCACAGTGGCGAGAACGACTACACCAGTCACAATCACCGGCAATCAAATAGTGATTGATGTTACGAGCAGCAAGTCTTATCTTCTTATCAACGGTATTGAGATTATAGATATGAATCCTTCGGGCGTCACGGTTTCGGGCAAGGTAAAGTCATACAATCCGAATAATGTCACCAAAATTTCTCTGTTGCAGGGCGATGTTGAAAAATATTCTGCAACGATAAACGAATTTAGCGGAAATGGGCAAACCTCACGAAATTTTGTCATCACAAATGTCATGCCGGGCAATTATATGTTAACTGTTCAGAAAGACGGGCATCTCAGTTATATAAAATCAACTTTGACAATAGGCGAGATGAATGAAGTTTTATCAATTATCACGCTTATTGCCGGCGACATCAACAACGACAGCCTGATTAATTCCGGCGATTTATCTGTTTTATTAGATAATTACGGTAAGTTTGGAACAAACATTTCCAATAAGTTGTCAGACATCAACGGCGACGAGCAAGTAGATTCAGAAGATTTATCGTTGCTCTTGGACGGATATGGTAAATCGGTTGATTTATAAACTTAAGGTTTTTATCCTCGAACAAAGAAGAAAAGCCAACAAACCTTTCGGTTTGTCGGCTTTTCTTCTTTGTTGAAAAATATTTTAAAAACTTAGACTTGTTTCATCCAAATCGGTATCATCACTACTGGCATCATCGCTTTTCTCTTCTTGCGAATAATCATCAACGTCATTTTCTTCAATATCGTTTTCTTCAACTTTAATCTCAATGTCATCTTCTTCCTGCAGAGAAAGAACGTTGTTGCTGCTTACGTCAGACGTTTCAAAATAGTAATACGAATTTTTTGCAGTGATTGAAAAACTCGCGGTTGTGAAATTTTCGTCGGAAGAAACCGACATTTTATAATTGGGGGTTCGCCCCGAATATTTCGCCAAAGATAAAGAAGCGAAAACGGACACAGTCACAATAACTGCGGCAAAAAGCGATAGAATAAGTTTAAAGTTTTTCATTTGCGCCCCGCCCTTCTTCAATCTATTTGATCGTATTCAAAATATATTTCAACATCGTTGCTACCTCCGACGCTTCCCGAAACGTACAGCGTAGCATCTTTTCTCTCACCAATTTCAAGAAGAGTGCCGTCAATCCAATCATTTTCCGACATATCAACCACCGGCTCTAACCCGGTATAGTCGTCAATAACCAACCTTGCCACCACCGGCATCTCGCTGTTATTTGTTACTGTAAACGTATAAACTTTATAGCCTTCCTCTTCATCATACACTTCGTCTATATATTCTCCACCGCTCCAATTGTCATCGTGTGTGACCTCTACGTTAAATTTCGCGACTCGCCCCGATTCGCTCTGTGCATCGCTCGTCATATAAAGTGCGAAAGAAGCCTGAGTAATAATTGCTGTCGCAATAATTAAATATATTAAATATCGCATTGTTTTCACTCTGCTTCCTCCTTTCTTCAATGTTACTGTTCTTTTTTATCTTCTTTTAACATTCTGATCACTATCGCCGGCACTTCAAAAATCGCAATTAAAAACACAGCCAGCACAAGCAATCGCAAAGGATCTTTTATAAATAAAATCAAGTGTCCGATTAGAGGAGCTGTTTTTACCGTTTTTCCGACAATTGCTTCGGCTTTAATTTCTTTGTCGTTCGCGTTGTTCGCGTCACCCTTGGTAATATAGCCGTCCGCCGTTTTTTCCACAATTCTGTGAGTAATATAGCTATTATTCTTGAATGTCACAATGTCATCCACGTTATATTCATTTTGTTTGCGGATTATGATGACATCCCCCGGCGATATCGTCGGTTCCATGCTTCCTGTTGTAACAACGGAGATTCCGAAGCCGAACACCAGCGGCATTTGGTCTTTTTGGAAAATTCGTTTTGCTATGCCGATTAAGTTGAACAACAAAATCAACAACAGGATTCCTATGAAAATGAACTTTAATATTTTTATCGCTGTTTTAACTGCTTTCATTGTCAATACCTTTTCCCGAATTAATTGTTTTTTCGTTTCTTACCGACAATCATTATAAACCCTGTCAGCAATATAATTGTTCCGAAAACAGACAATATGTATATCGGTCGGCGCGAAAGACCTGTTTGAGGCAATTCTTTAATTGAAGCTGTTCTTGCGCTGTCTGCGCCAATCTCTTCAAAAATCCATTTGTTTTGAGCTTCATTGAACCTCCATGAACCTAACGGAACACCATATGCGTCAAGTTCCAAATAACTTCCGTCACTTTGCAAAACAAGCATACTTGTTTCCTTGGTCGGTGTCGGCGGTATGTCTTTAGTTTCTATCGTCTCTTCAATGCTTTCAAAATCCGAGTTTTCATAATCCGAATCCCGTGACGCTTCCGATTCCGTTTGAGAATCTTCGTCTTGAGAATTTTCTGTTTGAGAGTCTTCATCTTCCTGTTCTGAATCATCAGTTTGTTCCAATTCCCCTACAGCGTTCGTGGCTGCGGGTGTTCCCTCCGGTTCTACCGTCGCAATCGGTTCGGTCGATGCAGGTGTTTCAGGTGCTTCTGTAGATTCCGGCTCTTCAGTTGGTTCGGGTCTTTCTGTTGCTTGCCCCGATTCAATTGGTGTAGATGTCGGTTCTGCCGTGGGTTCTGTCGTCGGCACTAACGGTGTTTCTGTCGGAATAATCGGTTCGATTTCTTCCGCTGTACCTACCGCCGTAATAAACAGTTTATATAATTGCGTGCCGTCGTTTCCGATGGCGGTGTCAATAACATCGTTTTCTGTTTTCCATTCCCAGTTTAATGTATAAAGGTCAACCAAGTTTCCTGCAAGAAGCGATTCAGGCAAATCAAGCTCTGTGAAGAGCAACATGTTGCTTAGCCCTTCCCCACCGAAAAGAAAATCCCCATTCTTTTCTATATTAAAGACAAGTGGGATGTTGTGAGGGTTTTCCGATTTTATGTTAAGCGTATAGGGCAAAACCTTGCTGTCTGAATTATTGTGAACCGCAAAGGTGTAGGTGCCTTTGGTGAACGGCGCGACAAGCTTTTTGCCGCCGAGCTTTGGATTGTCAAAAACATCAAGAACCGTTTCTGTCCCAAATATCTTGCCGTCTTTTTGCTGATAAACTTCCATCGTCACTTCCGCCGCCCAAGACTTGGGAACCGCTCTGAGCGCGACGCCCCCGACAAACAAAGAGACGGTCAAAACCGCAAAAAGCCATGACGCACGATGAGAATATCTTTTAAGTTTTGTGTGATTTTTTTTGGATTTCATAATTACCATCCTCAATCATTTCTCGAAAATAATTTTTCAGCCCTTCCGAAAAAACACGTCTGTCGTATTCTTTCGGGAGGGCTGAAGCCCCCCTCACAACTCCCTTGCCACCAAGGAGATTAAAACTGTTGTGAATCGGTTGTTTATTAGTCTACTTGTGTAGCTGTGATTTCAATCTCAAGCTCAAGTCTTAATTCTTCACCGTTTGCTGCACGATTACCTAATTCTGTATCTAATATATTGTTTTCTTGGTTAACCTCAAATGTCCATTCCCAATTTATAACATGTTCACCAAATCTTGCGCCTATATCCTGATTGGGTGCACTCAAATCGCTTAAGCTTTCTAAGCTGTCAATAAGAGCAGCGAGGTCTCCTGTCGGTCCATTGTCAAGCGAGAATTGGATAGGGTAATAATTATCCAAATAATCACCTTCTATAAACCAATCACCAATATATTCAGCTTTGTTTACTTTAACTTCAATAAGAGTAGCAACTTCGTTAACTCCGGCAAACTCAAAACGAGCTTCGCCTTTTGTTCCGGGTGCAAATACTTTCTCACTGTCTTCGCCTGCAACTGAGTTTACAATAGAACTGCTGTGTGTACTATCATCTGTCTCATATGTATTGCTGAACATTTCAAATGAAAAGCTCGTTCCAACGTCCCATTTCGCTACTCTTGCCTCGTCTTTGCCGTCAATTGCTGTTACATACTTTGCTAATGTGCCTGACATAAGGCAAGTGCTGACAAGTGTGAACATTAATACTACGCTCACTAATCCTAATACTTTCCTGTTTGATTTCTTCATGGTTTTCATTTCCCTTTCTTTTTTATAATTTTTTTTATTTTTTAACTTCCCTTTTATATCTACGGCGGACTTGTGGCAACCCCGCCGTTAAATACCTTACTTACTCGTTTTCTTGTTTGTTTGATTTTTTTGCAAGTTCCGATTTCAGCATTTCAATTTCATTCTGTGCCGCCGAAATCATGTTGTTTTCTTTCTTCGCCGAAATTCTGCGTCTTATTATGTCGTAAAGAATGAATCCGAGAAGCGGAATTCCAACCAATGTAAGCATTCCTATTGGGGTTTGCATGAACATTGCCATGCGCCCGAGCTTTGCGATTCTGAAAAGATAAATTCCTTCAACCTGTGAATAAGTTATGGGTGTTTTATCCTCTGTGTTGTTCGCGTCGCCCTTTGTGATGAAAGCCGGTTCACCGTCTTTTTCGGTCGTCTCGATGATTCTGTGAGTCACAACCGACTGCCCTTCTTTAAAAGAAATTATGTCACCTATTTTAAGAGTGGAAGGTTCTGTTTCTTTCATGACGACCAAGTCGCCCGCCATGATTGTCGTTTCCATCGACCCCGACAACACAACGAAAGGTTTTATTCCAAAGAAGTCGGGCGTTTCGTTCGGGTTGATATAGGCTTTGACAACGATTGTGATATTCATTATTAATATCGGAAGCAAAATTACGCTAACAATAATTGCTATGATTGTTGACACCCGAACCTTAAATTTTCGCTTTGGCTTTTCTTCCATTAAATCCCCCCGATATGCGGTGTTTCGCTTGCGATTGCCGCGTTTGGTTTGTGCTGTCAAGTAGAATATCGGAACATAAATAAAATACTTTAGCTTATTTTAAATATTTTTTTACAACCGAGTAAATTTTGATTAACAAATCAGCTTAAACGCCTGTTTTTACAAGGGTTTTAATAATTTTAACATTTTTTAACATTTTTTAAAAGCAACTGGGCTGTCTCGCTTTTTTCTCAGCAAGACAGCCCAGTTATCTGTTATTTTAAACAACTTTTTTTTATTAACGAACCCTAAATCTCCCCGAAATACCACTCATCAATATAGGCGTAGGGGTTTCTGCCGTTAGGTTTAAATTCGCCAAAAATTCGTTTGTTCACCGAAAGCGAATCCATTCTGAACGCAATGCCGATAAAAGGAAGCGTTTCCGAAACATAGCGTTGAAGCTCGCCAAACGCCTGTTTATATTGTGTTTCACCGACTGCGGTTTTTGTATAACCGACAAGTCTGTCCATTTCGTCGTCGGCAAATTTGAAAGCATTATTGCCCGAGCGAAGTAAAAACGCCAAATCAGGAACTTCGCTAAGCTCGTAACCGCCGACAAACAACTCAAAATTTCCGTTATCAAGCCGTTCCTCAAATTCCTCAAACGGCACGCTCAAAATTTCCGCCGTCACGTTGGCTTTTTCAAGATTGCTTTTTAACAACTCGGCAATTTTGACGCGCTCTTCATTTTCATTGTTGACCAAAATGCTCATTTCTTTCCCCGCCAAAACCTCCAACGAGCTTTGAACATCATATTCATATTGTGTAATTTCCGATTCATAGAGCCATGACTTTGGATTTATCGGAACTGTCGATTTTTCGGCAAGGTTCAAATAAACACCCGAAATAATCGCCTCAAACGGAATAATCCCTGCAATCGCTTTCCTAACCTCCGCAGCTTGAAACTTTTCGTTTCCAAAGTTAAACCCTATCAAGTCGAAATAATCGCTCGGATATGCCGTCGTATTCACTTCACGTAGGGTTTTATGCTTTCCGCGCCCGAAAAAGCTCCGAGATACAGCGTCTGTTAAGCCTGTTTCAAAACCTCGCTCATCAGTTTCAGCGTTCGGTGAGATAATGACGTTGATTTTGCCGACATAGGGTTGGGCTGAATCCGACGCGGTAAGAACCATTTCTCTTGGTGGCGTATAGGAATCCAACCTATAAACGCCGTTTCCAATCGGGTTCATGTTGACATGGTTTGCTGTTTCCGTTTCGCCGAAGTAATGATGTTTAGGTATTATCGGAAATTTCAACATGTACAGCATCGACGGAACATTTTCGGCAAAATGAATAATCGCGGTCGTTTCACCGATTACTTCCACGGAAGCTATATTCCTTACACATTCCTTGTAAATGGCTGTATCATTCGACGCTTTAAGCGTTTCTATTGAAAACACCACATCGTCGGCGACAATTTTTCTTCCGTCGTTCCAAACAGCGATTCCGTCAAGCGTTATAAAGGCACTCATTCCATCCGTTGAATAGTCTATGCTTTGAACGAAGCGCGGATTTGCAATCGGCTTCAATTCGTCGTTAAGAATGGTCAGCGGCTCGAAAATCAGCTTTAATATCAAATCGACCGTGATGTCTTCGTTAAACAACGGGTTTAATGTTTTCGGTTGACGCATCGAAAGAGTTATTAATCCGCCCGATTGCGGCGCGGGTGTGGCAGTCGGCAATGCCGGCTCTTCTGTAATTTCCGCCGCCGCTTCCTCCGTCATCACGGGGGAAGGCTCGGGTGAAGACGTTTCGATTGGTGCCGCTCCTTGGTTGCCACAACCTGAAAACAACATTATAAGCGCCAAAGCCGCTAATGATAAAACCTTCTTTTTCAATTTATTCACCTTCAAACAATATTAATCATCGCTTACCTAAACTTTTTTGATGTGATTATTATAAACGTTTCTTTTACGATCGTCAAGCAGGATGATCCCTTGCTTCGCTATAATTCTATAGGTTTATGATATTTTATTATTGACTGAATAATTCTGCTATGTTATAATGGTCAACAGTTGGATAAATCGTTATTGACTGCGATAGTTTCGACATTTCTTTATTCTTTTCAAATATTTTATTAATTTCATGATTCGACATTTTTTTCCTGTCAGAAACCTATAGATTTCTGTCGAGTTCGTGTCGAAATACACATACTTTTTTCTTGATAAAAAGATATGTGTTCAATTCCTTTTAACAAGGGAGCGAATAGCGATAGTTCAAAATCGCTCCAATGTAATTATAGAAATTATGTAAGATTGAAGCCCTTATTCAAAAAAAGATTTACTTAAAGGAGGTCATTTTAATGACAAAGAAATTGACACCGCAAAACATTTTTAAAAGGATGCTGTCCTATGTGATGGCAGCAGCGATGATTGCAGGTTTAGTCCAATTCGGAGGAATTTTAAAAACGGCATATTCCTCCCCGGCAGGACCCATCAACAGTTCACCTATGGTGACAGGCAGCAGCGGCTTCGGAATTTCCGAATTCATCGCAAACATCGAATCCGAAAGAGACTTAGGTGATTATTCACCCACAGAAATCACAAACGCAGTCGATGGTGCTTACATGAACCAAAACGGTTTAGGTCTTATGTTTAAATTAGACAGATTGACTACCGTAGATGCTATTGAATTTACCGCACCCAATGGTTGGGCTGACGCTTTAATGGTTTGGGCGGGTACAGAAGGCGACGACACAGAAATAAGCGTTTATGTTGCAGGTGATGATGGCCATTGGGGAGATTCACCTGTTAAAACAGTAACAGCAGGAAACCTTGTAATAACCGCTGGTAGCGGCGAACCCTACTTTGACGCAATCGAATTGGGCGGCATTGTCGCAAAATTCATCGACATCAGATTCAGCGCAGAAATCACGCTTTGGGCTGACGCTTCATCTGACATTCCTTTAATCACGATTATCGGAACGCCTGTGGCAGGTGCTCCGTTTAATTCTTCTGATTTTGCAATCGGCAAAGGCGGTTTCGGCGTTGCAGAAGTTCTTGCCAACATCGAATCCGAAAGAGGCTTAGGCGATTACTCATTCACAAAAATCACGAAAGCAGTCGATGGCGCTTACATGAACCAAAACGGCATGGGACTTAAGTTCGAGCTCGACAGAATGATTACAGCAGATGTCGTTGAATTCACCGTGCCCGATGGTTGGGCTAACGCTTTAATGATTTGGGAGAACGACAGTGAAGGAATTTATACAGAAATAGCCGTTTATGTTGCAGGTGACGATGAAGTTTATGGCAGCACACCTGTTAAATCCACAACATTCGGAGACCTTGTAAAAACCGCTGGTGACGGCGAACCCTACTTTGATGCAATCGAATTGGGCGGCGTTGCTGCAAGATTCATCGACATCAGATTCAGTTCAGAGATTATGCTTTGGGCTGACAGTTTTTACGGCATTCCCTTGGTCACAATCGTGGGAACACCAATAACAGGAACTCTTCCTTTTAATGTTTCTAATTTCGCAACAGGCAAAAGCGGTTTCGGTGTTGAACAAATAATTGCAAACATCGAATCTGCAAGAAATGCAGCTGATTATGCACCTGTAGAAATCGTCGACGCAGTTGATGGCGCTTACATGAACCAAAACGGTTTGGGACTTACTTTCAAACTTGACAGATTGATTACAGCAGACGCTGTTGAATTTACCGTACCCGATAGTTGGGCAAACGCTTTAATGATTTGGCCGGGCGCAGATGGCGACGACACAGAAATAAGCGTTTATGTCGCGGGAGATGATGGTGTTTACGGAAATTCACCCGTTAAAACAACAACATTCGGAGAACTTGTAGTAAGCGCTGACGGCGGCGAACCTTACTTTGATTCAATTGAATTAGGTGGCGTTACCGCAAGGTTCATCGACATCAGATTCGGAGCAGAAATTATGCTTTGGGCTGATGCTTCGTCAGATGCTCCTTTAGTTACGGTTGTCGGAACTCCGATTATCGGAGCACCCCCGTTCAACGCTTCTAATTTCGCAACAGGCAAAAGCGGTTTCGGTGTTGAACAAACTATTGCAAACATCGAATCTGCAAGAAATGCAGCTGATTATGCACCTGTAGAAATCGTCGACGCGGTTGATGGCGCTTACATGAACCAAAACGGTTTGGGTCTTACTTTCAAACTTGACAGATTGATTACAGCAGACGCTGTTGAATTTACCGTGCCCGATAGTTGGGCTAACGCTTTAATGGTTTGGCCGGGCGCAGATGGCGGTGCCACAGAAATAAGCGTTTATGTCGCGGGAGATGATGGTGTTTACGGAAATTCACCCGTTAAAATCACAACTTTCGGAGAACTTGTAGTAAGCGCTGACGGCGGCGAACCTTACTTTGATTCAATTGAATTAGGTGGCGTTACCGCAAGGTTCATCGACATCAGATTCGGAGCAGAA
>JGI994J12354_10000528_pt1 | contig 38058 bp, 25 predicted proteins | sample IntmicLarv3ML3BL_FD_12354 | JGI IMG/M metagenome (IMG submission 12354) | reverse complement strand
GGTCCCCGCCGACAAAATTGCCGCCGGCGACTGGGACGGCATCGTAACCCTCACGCAGGAGGCAGTGCAGACCATGCTGGGTCTTCAGGTGCTCCATGTGGGCGTAAATACCTCCGGCTGGGCAGAGGGCGAGCAGGTTACCAACGAATTCGCCGCCCTCCTCGGCGTGGGCACCCGTAAAACAAGCAAAGGTTATTTTGCAGGCTCTCTCATCGAGGTTATGACCGAAACCTCCATAGGTGCCCACGGCCACATCGCCTTCGGCGTCAACCACTTCGACCGGGCCGTCGCTTACCTAGAGCAAAAGGGCTATCGCCTCAACGAGAGCACCGTCAACCGCAACCCCAAGGGACAGCGGATTTTTGGTTACCTGACTACAGAAATCGGTGGCTTCGCTCTTCATCTCAGCCAGAAATAAAGGCTGCAAGCGCCATTACAATGGACTGTTTGCGTGTGGTACAGAAAAATCCCCGCTCGTTTCGGGCGAAAAAAGCACAGGAAGGGGAGCCATCCCCTTAGAATAAACGCAAAAAGAAAGGACCCTTGTCATGAAAAGAGTTATCACCTTCGGCGAAATTATGCTGCGTCTGGCCCCTCCTGGCTACGAGCGCTTTGTCCAGTGCACCAGTTACGGCGCTACTTACGGCGGTGGCGAGGCCAATGTGGCCGTGTCTCTGGCGAACTTCGGCCTCAATGCGGCTTTTGTTACCAAACTGCCCAAGCACGAAATTGGTCAGGCCGGTGTCAATGCACTGCGCAAATACGGTGTGGACACCTCTCTCATTGCCCGCGGCGGCGACCGTGTGGGCATCTACTTTCTTGAAAAAGGCGCCTCCCAGCGACCCTCAAAAGTCGTCTATGATCGGGCAAACGCTGCCATCGCACTGGCGAGCGAGAGCGACTTCGACTGGGACAACATCTTCGCCAATGCCGACTGGTTCCACTTTACCGGCATCACTCCCGCCTTGAGCGACAGCGCTGCAGCCCTCTGCGAGAGCGCTTGTAAAGCCGCCAAGGCCAAGGGCATCCCCATTTCCTGCGATTTGAACTATCGCAAAAACCTCTGGAGCCGTGAAAAAGCTGGACAGGTTATGGCCAAGCTCTGCGAATATGTTGATGTTTGCATTGCCAACGAAGAGGATGCCAAGGATGTATTCGGCATCGAGGCGGAGAACACCGATATCCACGGCGGCAAGCTCAACCACGCCGGCTACGAGAGCGTGGCCAAGCAGCTCACCGAGCGCTTCGGTTTCTCCAAGGTTGCCATCACCCTGCGCACCAGTATCTCCGCCAGCGAAAACAACTGGGCGGCCATGCTCTATGTAGACAGAAAGGCTTATTACTCCAAGGAGTACAACATGAAAATCGTTGACCGGGTTGGCGGCGGCGACAGCTTCGGCGCCGGCTTGATTTACAGCACCCTCTCTGACAAGAGCGCTCAGGATACGCTGGAATTCGCTGTGGCAGCCAGCTGCCTTAAGCACAGCATCGAGGGCGATATGAACCTTGTCAGTGTTGACGAAGTGGAGAAACTCTCCGGCGGCGACGGATCGGGCCGGGTGCAACGCTAAAACGCTATCATGATATAAGAACGCCGCCTATAAGGCGGCGTTCTTATTTTCAGCGCAAAAAAAAGCCCCTCTCCCGTCAGGGAGAGGGGCTTTTCTATAATAATCTACTCGGCCAGTGGCAACTCTGCCACAGGTTCCTGCACAGCAACGGGTGCGCCTTCGCTGTTAATCTGATTGTTCTGACGGTAGACGGACAGGCCGCTACCCGCAGGAATCAGCTTACCAATGATGACATTTTCCTTCAGTCCCATCAGATGGTCAACCTTGCCCTTGATGGCGGCCTCGGTGAGCACCTTGGTCGTCTCCTGGAAGGAGGCGGCGGACAGGAAGGAGTCAGTGGCCAACGAGGCCTTGGTGATACCCATGAGAATCCGTGCTGCGGTGGGAAGCGCCAGCTCGGTTTCTCCTGCGTCAATGCGGGCTTGAACATCTGCCTTGGCATGCTCAAACTCATAAAGCTCGCTGACGGAGCCGGGCAGCAGCTTGGAAGCGCCAGCATCTTCAATGCGCACCTTGCGCATCATCTGGCGGACGATAACCTCGATGTGCTTATCGTTGATGTCAACGCCCTGCTGGCGATATACCCGTTGCACTTCCTGAATCAGGTAGTTATGCACAGCGCTGGTGCCGTTAACACGCAGCACATCATGGGGCGAGTAAGCGCCGTCATTGAGGGGGATGCCCTTCTTAATCACGTCGCCGTCCTTCACCCGTAAACCGGAGCGAAGGGGCAGGGAATAGGACACAACTTCTCCATCATCAGCGATGATGGAGAGGGTGCACAGAGAGGCGCGCTTGCCTTCTTCAATGGTCACCTTGCCGGCGATTTCAGCCAACTGAGCCATTTTCTTGGGTTTGCGGGCTTCAAACAGCTCTTCAACACGGGGTAGACCCTGGGTAATATCCTCGCTGGTTGCGATACCGCCGGTATGGAAGGTACGCATGGTCAGCTGGGTGCCCGGCTCGCCGATAGACTGTGCCGCAATGATGCCGACAGCCTCGCCCTCGCCCACCGGCTCGCCGGTGGCAAGGTTGATGCCATAGCATCTGGCGCAGACGCCGATTTTTGCGCGGCAGGAGAGTACAGTGCGAATGGTAGCCTCATGAATATTATGAGAGGCCAGCAAAGCGGCAGAATTGCCGTCCATCATGGTGTCCTTGCTGATAACTACCTCGCCGGTTTTCGGGTCGACAATGTCGTCAAGTGCAAATCGACCTTTGAGTCGCTCGGCAAAGGTTTCAATAACCTGTCCGTTGTCCACAATTTCCGACACGGTGATGCCGCCATCGGTGCCGCAGTCATGCTCCCGAATAATAACCTCCTGCGAAACGTCAACCAGACGGCGGGTCAGATAACCCGAGTCAGCAGTACGCAATGCCGTATCGGCCATACCCTTACGGGCACCGCGAGTGGAGATAAAGTACTCAAGCACCGTTAGACCTTCGCGGAAGTTTGCCTTGATGGGAATCTCGATGGTGCGGCCAACGGTATCTGCCATCAGACCGCGCATACCGGCCAACTGACGAATTTGGTTCATGGTGCCACGGGCGCCAGAGTTTGCCATCATATAAATCGGATTGAGATGGTCAAGAGAGCTTTGCAGCGCCTCGGTGACCTCTTTCGTGGTCTGCTCCCACTCGCGAACGACCAAACGGTAACGCTCCTCGTCGGTAATCAGACCCCGCTTATACTGCCGTTCAATCTCAACAACCTTTTTCTCACTGGCAGTAATCAGAGCCTTCTTTGCTTCCGGCACTGTCATGTCGTGAATAGAAATCGTCAATGCGCCCTGAGTAGAATACTTAAAGCCCAGCGACTTCATTCGGTCAAGCACCTCAGCAGACATGGTAAAGCCATGCTTTTCAATGCACTTTTCTACGATTTGGGTCAGCTGCTTCTTGCCAGTGGTAAAGTTTACTTCTGGCTCGAAATCATGTTCGGGATTGTTCCGGTCGATAAAGCCCAAATCCTGCGGAATGGCTTCGTTGAAGATGAGTCGTCCCACGGTGGTGGTGACCATCTTCTGTCGGGTTTTTCCGTCGCTCTCGCAAAGAATTCGCACCTGAACAGGTGCATGGAGCCCCACAGCATTAGCATCATAAGCCAGCATAGCCTCTTCAATGCTGGAGAACATATGGCCGGAGCCCAACTCCTGATCGTTGTCGTAGGTCAGGTAGTAAGCGCCCAGCACCATATCCTGCGTCGGCACGGTGACAGGGCCGCCGTCTTGCGGACGCAGCAGGTTGTTGGCGGAAAGCATCAAAACCCGGGCTTCTGTCTGCGCCTCGGCAGACAAGGGCACGTGAACCGCCATCTGATCGCCGTCGAAGTCGGCGTTGAATGCGGTGCAAACCAGCGGATGGAGCTTAATGGCTCGACCCTCAACCAATACCGGCTCAAAGGCCTGAATGCCCAAACGGTGCAAGGTTGGTGCTCGGTTGAGCATCACTGGATGCTCTTTGATGATGAACTCCAGTGCGTCCCAAACCTCGGTGCGCCCTTTGTCTACCATCTTCTTGGCGGACTTGATGTTGTTGGCCAAACCGTCCTCAACGAGCTTTTTCATCACGAAGGGGCGGAACAGTTCAATGGCCATTTCCTTGGGCAGACCGCACTGATAAACCTTCAATTCCGGACCAACTACGATAACTGAACGACCGGAGTAATCCACTCGTTTGCCCAGCAGGTTCTGGCGGAAACGACCCTGCTTACCCTTGAGCATGTCAGACAGGCTCTTGAGGGCACGGTTGTTCGCACCAGTGACGGCGCGGCCCCGGCGGCCGTTGTCAATGAGAGCATCCACGGCCTCCTGCAACATCCGCTTCTCGTTACGCACGATGATGTCAGGAGCCTTCAGGCTGATCAAACGCTTCAAGCGATTGTTGCGGTTAATCACCCGGCGATACAGGTCATTCAAATCGCTGGTAGCAAACCGTCCGCCGTCCAGCTGCACCATGGGGCGCAGCTCGGGGGGCACCACCGGCAGCACGTCGATGACCATCCACTCCGGCTTGTTGCCTGACGTGCGAAATGCGTCAATCACTTCCAAACGCTTAACAATCCGGGCCTTCTTCTGGCCGGAGGCATCTTCTAAATCCTTGTGGAGCTGAGCGGAGAGACCATCCAAGTCCATATTAGCCAACAGCGCCTTCACGGCTTCTGCGCCCATACCGGCCTGGAAATCGTCTTCGTACTTCTCCCGATAATCCCGATACTCCTTCTCCGTCAGAGTTTGGTTGAGCTGGAGGGGGGTGTAGCCTGGATCGGTAACAATATAGCTTGCAAAGTACAGCACTTTTTCCAAAATGCGGGGGCTGATGTCTAGCAGCAAACCCATACGGGAGGGGATGCCCTTAAAGTACCAGATGTGGCTCACCGGTGCGGCCAGTTCGATATGACCCATCCGCTCGCGGCGTACCTTGGCACGAGTGACCTCAACGCCACAGCGGTCGCAGACCTTGCCCTTGTAGCGAATCTTCTTGTACTTACCGCAGTGGCACTCCCAGTCCTTGGTCGGCCCAAAGATTTTTTCGCAGAACAGACCATCCCGTTCCGGCTTGAGGGTACGATAGTTGATGGTTTCCGGCTTTTTTACTTCGCCAAAAGACCAGTTGCGGATTTTTTCGGGGGAGGCGATACCTATTTGGATTGCGTCAAATTCAGCGTAACTCATACTTTTAAAATCCCCCTTCTTATTCTTCGTCAGCGATTTCCAGTGTCAAATCGCCGCCAAGGTCATCGTCGTCCTCGTCATCGGCGGCGACAAGCAAATCGTCGTCATCGTCCGATTCCTTAAAGGTGAATCCAGCCGCCTGGAAGTCTTTATCCTGTCCGCTGCCCTTCACATCCCCGTCATAGAGGTCATCACTGCGGAATTCAGTCTGGAAGGTCATGTCGTCTTCGTCGTCTCGCAGTTCGATTTCATCTCCTGCGGCGTCGAGCACCTTCATGTCCAGACACAGGGACTGAAGCTCCTTCACTAGCACTTTAAAGCTCTCCGGCACGCCGGGCTGAGGTACGTTATGCCCCTTCACAATGGCTTCATAGGTGCGCACGCGGCCCGTCACGTCATCCGACTTGACGGTCAAAATTTCCTGCAAAGTATATGCTGCGCCATAGGCCTCCAGTGCCCACACTTCCATCTCTCCAAAACGCTGGCCGCCGAACTGAGCCTTGCCGCCCAACGGCTGCTGGGTGACGAGAGAGTAAGGGCCGGTGGAACGGGCATGAATTTTGTCATCCACCAGATGGTGGAGCTTTAAGAAGTAAACGTAACCCACGGTAACCTTGTTGTCAAACTGATGGCCGGTGCGGCCATCATAGAGCACGCTCTTGCCGTCCTTGGAGAAGCCGGCCGCCTCGAGGGTTTCTTCGATTTCAATCTCGTTTGCGCCGTTGAAGATAGGCGTTGCTACCTTCCAGCCCAGTGCTTTTGCTGCATATCCCAAGTGAACTTCAAGCACCTGACCGATGTTCATACGGGAGGGCACGCCCAGCGGATTGAGCACGATGTCCAGCGGTGTGCCGTCGGGCAGGAAGGGCATATCTTCCTGCGGCAGAATGCGGGAAACCACGCCCTTGTTACCGTGGCGTCCGGCCATTTTATCGCCCACAGAAATCTTGCGCTTCTGGGCGATATAAACACGCACAACCTTGTTCACGCCTGGATTGAGTTCATCGCCGTTATCTCGGGTGAATACCTTTACGTCCACGATGATGCCGCTCTCGCCGTGGGGCACCTTCAATGAGGTGTCCCGCACTTCGCGAGCCTTCTCGCCAAAGATAGCCCGCAGCAAACGCTCTTCCGCAGTCAGGTCTGTCTCGCCCTTGGGGGTGACCTTGCCCACCAGAATGTCGCCGGAGCGCACTTCTGCGCCAATACGAATCACGCCGCCTTCGTCCAAATCCTTCAGCGCATCCTCGCCCACGTTAGGAATGTCACGGGTAATCTCTTCCGGCCCCAGCTTGGTGTCCCGGGCCTCAGTCTCGTACTCTTCAATGTGGATGGAGGTGAACACGTCGTCCCGGACAATGCGCTCGTTGAGCAGAATAGCATCTTCGTAGTTATAGCCTTCCCATGTCATAAAGCCCATGAGAATGTTGCGCCCCAGCGCAACTTCGCCCTGGTCGGTGGATGGGCCGTCGGCCAGCACTTCGTTTTTCGTCACCTTCTGACCAACCTTCACAATGGGGCGCTGGTTGATGCAGGTGCCGTGGTTGGAGCGCAGGAACTTTACCAGCTTGTAGGTTTTCTCTCCGTCGGCGTAGCGCACGGAAATATCTTTGGCAGAAACCTTGGTAACAACGCCGTCGCCCTCGGACAAAATCACAATTTCCGAATCAAGGCAGGCCTTATGCTCCATGCCGGTGGCCACAATGGGAGCTTCCGTGCGCAGCAGCGGCACCGCCTGACGCTGCATGTTCGCACCCATCAGGGCACGGTTTGCATCGTCGTTTTCAAGGAAGGGGATCATGGCCGTCGCAATGGATACCATCATCTTGGGTGACACGTCGATATAGTCCACCATCGCCCGATCCACTTCGATAATCTCGTTGCGGCGGCGGCAGGTGATACGGTCGTTTTCAAGATAACCGTTTGCGTTCATGGGCTCGGTGGCCTGTGCAATGGTATACTCGTCCTCAATGTCAGCGGTCATGTAGTCGATGATGTCGGTCACGCAGCCGCTGGTCTTGTCAATCCGGCGATAGGGCGCTTCAATAAAGCCATACCGATTGATTTTGGCATAGGAGGCCAGATAGGAAATCAAGCCAATGTTAGGGCCTTCCGGCGTCTCGATCGGGCACAAACGACCATAGTGGCTGTAATGCACGTCACGCACGTCAAAACTTGCCCGGTCACGGGAGAGACCGCCTGGGCCAAGCGCCGACAGACGGCGCTTATGGGTCAGCTCTGCCAGCGGGTTGGTCTGATCCATGAACTGAGACAGGGGAGAGGAACCAAAAAATTCCTTAATCGAAGCAGTCACCGGTCGGATGTTAATCAGGCTCTGGGGGGTAACAACGTCCATATCCTGAATGGTCATTCGCTCCCGAATGACTCGCTCCATCCGGCTGAAGCCGATGCGGAACTGGTTTTGCAGCAGCTCGCCTACGCAGCGCAGGCGGCGGTTGCCCAAATGGTCAATGTCGTCGCGAGTGCCCACGCCGCAGGCGAGGCAGTTGAGGTAGTTGATAGAAGCCATAATATCATCCACGATGATATAGCGGGGAACCAGATCGTCGATGCGTGCAGCCACAGCTTCTTTCAGCGCATCGCCGGTGCCGAATTCGGCAATCATTTCGAACAGCACGCTCTCACGCACTTTTTCCGTCACACCCACTTCTGCCGGATCAAAGTCAACAAAGTGGCTCATCTCTACCATGTGGTTGGAGAAAACCTTAACTTCTTTCTCATCTACCAGCAGCACCACATTGTTCACGCCCTTGGCGTCCAGCTCCTGCGCACGCTCACGGGTAAGCTTCTCCCCGGCCTCAGCGACAATCTCGCCAGTGCGGGGGTCAACCACCGGCTGAGCCAGCACATGATTTTGAATGCGGGTCCACAGGGCCATCTTCTTGTTGAACTTATACCGGCCGACAATAGACAGGTCATAGCGGCGGGGGTCAAAGAAGAGGTTGTTAATCAGAGTCTTGGCCGAGTCTGTCGTCGGCGGTTCGCCGGGCCGGAGCTTGCGATAAATCTCCAGCAGAGAATCCTCGTAGTTGTTGAAGGAATCCTTCTCCATGGTAGCCAGAATCCGCTCGTCCTCGCCGAAAAGGTCAAAAATCTCCGCATCGGTCTTGGGGCCGACAGCGCGGATGAGGCAGGTGATAGGAATCTTCCGATTCTTGTCAATGCGCACATAGAAGATGCCGGACAAATCCGTCTCATACTCCAGCCATGCGCCCCGATAGGGGATCACCGTGGTGCTGTAAACGATGTTGTCCGTCTTATCCCGCTCCACGCTGTAGTACATGCCGGGCGAGCGAACAATCTGGGAAACGATAACCCGCTCAGCGCCGTTGATAACAAAAGTGCCTGCATCGGTCATCAGGGGGAAATCGCCCATGAAGATTTCCTGTTCCTTGATTTCCTCCGTCTCCTTGTTGCGCAGACGTACCCGCACCTTAATCGGCTTTGCGTAGGTTGCATCCCGCGCCTTGCATTCCTCCACGCCGTACTTAGGATGCTCGTCCATTTTATAGTCGATGAAGGAGAGCTCCAGATTGCCCGCATAGTCGGTAATGGCAGCTACGTCGCGAAACACCTCCCGCAGACCTGTGTCCAAAAACCACTGATAGGAGTTTTTCTGGACTTCCAAAAGATTTGGCATGTCCAGAACCTCCTCGTGGCGGGCATAGCTCTTGCGCAGGGTGTTGCCGTAGTATACGTCATGCACCATGTCCTGCAGATTTCTTGCCATCGTTCCCATCACTCCAATATATTAAAATTTTCATTATTACGCATGTTCAGCAGCGGAAAAGGCGGGCATCAAGGCTCGGCACGCCCGGCGGCGTTGTAAGTAATTATCGAGACCCTCTTGCCAAAACAATCCGCCTGTGGTACACTCGAGTTGTTAAAAGGGGGAGTATCCCCCCTGCTGAACCCGATAGTAAAAGCATTTTATCATACCATGGAATCTCTTGATGTGTCAAGGGATTTTACTATTTTTATGTAAAAAACGAAAAAGTCCTCCTGCTGTCAATCTAAGACAGCAGGAGGACTTTTCTCATGCAGGAAAGAGGTGCGCAATTTCAGTTCACGCTGCCCAGCAACTGGGCATAGGTGGGCAGACTCCAGTGCCGCCGGGCTACCAGTGTTTCCAACTCGTCCACAACAATGCGTAACTCGGCCATGCTACACAGCACCTCATCCCGATAAAACTCAGCCAGCGCAAGGCTTTCGTCCACGGCCTTCGCTGTTAGCAGCGCTGCCTCCAGCGCCTCCAGTCGCCGCAGCATACAGTCTCCTCGCCGGGACAATCCATCCAACAGATAGCGCTCCAGCTGGCAACCGAAGTCGCCGCAAGCCTGCTTTTGCGCCAGCAGAGCCGCCAGCTCTCCCTGATACCCCAGCATGGAGGGAATCACGTCCTTCTTCACCAAATCCACCATAGTCAAGCCCTCAATCCGGATGGTCTTGCAATAGCCCTCTAGCAAAATTTCGCAGCGGGAGCGAATCTCCGTTTCGCTGAACACACGGTGTCGTTCAAACATGGCGATATTCTCTGCCTCGATAAAAGCAGGTAGCGCTTCCACCGTGGTTTTCAGGTTGGAAAGCCCTCGTTTTTTCGCCTCGGTCATCCACGCATTCGCATAGTTGTTTCCATTGAAAACAATCCGCTTATGCGCCCGAACTGTGGAAGAAATCAACGCCGCCAAATCGACTCTAAAGTTCTCTGAACCCTCTAGGCAGTCGGCAAACTCCCTCAGCACGTCAGCCACAATGGTGTTGAGCACAATGTTCGGCCCCGCAATGGAAAAGGCAGAACCCAACATGCGAAACTCAAACTTGTTGCCTGTAAAAGCAAACGGAGACGTGCGGTTGCGGTCGGTGGCATCTCTGGGAAAGGGCGGCAGTGCCGTGGTGCCAATTTCCATCTGGAGCTTCTCCCGCCCCTGATATTCTGCGCCCAGCTCAATGGCCTCCAAAATCTCCGTCAGTTCATCGCCGAGAAACATCGACACAATGGCCGGCGGCGCTTCGTTGGCGCCCAGACGATGGTCATTTCCCGCACTGGCCACCGACACCCGCAGCAAATCCTGGTGCTTGTCAACCGCCTTGATAACCGCCACCAGAAACAGTAAAAACTGGGCATTTTCATAAGGCGTTTCCCCCGGCTCCAGCAGATTAACCCCACCGTCGGTAGACAGCGACCAGTTGTTGTGCTTTCCGCTACCGTTCACTCCTGCAAAGGGCTTTTCGTGGAGCAGACAAGCCAGCCCATGCCGGTTGGCCACGCTTTTCATCAGCTCCATGGTTAGCTGATTGTGGTCAGTGGCCACATTGGTGGTGGTAAAAACCGGTGCAAGTTCGTGCTGGGCAGGAGCAACCTCATTGTGTTTGGTTTTGGCGAGCACCCCCAGCTTCCACAACTCTTCTTCCAGCTCCCGCATAAAGGCCGCCACCCGTGGCTTGAGACTGCCAAAATAATGGTCGTCCATCTCCTGCCCCTTGGGCGGCCGGGCTCCGAACAAGGTCCTTCCTGTATAAACCAAATCCGGCCGCTGGAGATAGAGCTCCTTGTCAATGAGAAAATACTCCTGCTCCGGCCCCACGGTGGTTACGATGCGTTGCACGTCGTCATTGCCGAACAGCCGCAAAATCCGCAGCGCCTGTCGGTTCATCGCCTCCATAGAGCGTAGCAGCGGGGTTTTCTTGTCCAGTGCCTCGCCGCTGTAAGAGCAGAAAGCAGTGGGAATATACAGCGTTCTTTCCCTGATAAAGGCGTAGGAACTAGTGTCCCACACGGTATAGCCCCGGGCCTCAAAGGTGGCTCGCAATCCGCCGGAAGGGAAGCTGGACGCATCCGGCTCACCCCGCACAAGCTCCTTGCCGGAAAACTCCATAATAACCTTATCCGGCCCGTTGGGGGAAATAAAACTGTCGTGCTTTTCCGCAGTGATGCCGGTCATGGGCTGAAACCAGTGCGTGAAATGGGTGGCTCCCTTTTCCGTGGCCCAGTCCTTCATGGCGCTGGCCACTGCGTCAGCCACTCCTGCCTCCAAATAGGCACCCTCATCAATGGCTTGCTTCAGCGCCCGATAAATGCTCCGAGGCAGCTTCTCCTGCATCACCGAATCGCCAAAGACCATATTGCCGAACAAATTGGAAATCTGATTCATTCTCTACCTCCTTACAGCAGTGCAATTCCTGCCGCTGCACAGCCGCAACGGGTTGCCTCGTCCCAAACCGACACTTGCACCTCGCCGATATGCGCCTTCTGCAGCAGCAGCATACACAGCCTCGACTGGCCGATACCGCCTCCCATGGTCAAGGGTAATTCACCGGCCAGCAACATAGCATGGAAAGGGAACTGTCGCCGCTGGTCGGCGCCTGCTTTGGTCAGCTGTTCGTCCAGCGCCCTGGCGTCCACCCGAATCCCCATAGAGGACACCTCGAAGGCGCACTGCAACAGCTCGTTCCAAAACAAAATATCCCCGTTGAGCTGCCAGTCGTCATAGTCCGGTGCGCGGCCGTCATGTCGTATACCTGACTTGAGCCGATCGCCGATTCCCAGAATAAAAACCGTCTTGTGTATCTGCACATACCGGCTCTCCCGCTCCTTCGGCATCAGGTCAGGGTACAAGTCTTCCAACTCCTGCGCCGTGACAAAGGTCACCTGCCGCTTTAGCTTTCCGCCCAGCGCAGGATAAACCGCGATCAGCTTCTCCTGCGCGTCGCAGATGGCCCCCACAATATCCTCCACGGTGATTTTCAGCTGCTCCACGGTGCGTCCGGGCAAATCGATGACCTTCTCCCAATCCCACTGATCCACATAAACTGAGTGGAGATTATCCAGTTCTTCGTCCCGTCGCACCGCATTCATATCGGTGTAAAGTCCTTCGCCTATGGGAAAGCCATACTGGCGCAACGCCATCCGCTTCCACTTTGCCAGCGAATGAACAATTTGCGCCGTGGAGCCGAGCTCCTGCACATGGAATTCCACTGGTCGCTCTATGCCGTTGAGGTCGTCATTGAGGCCGGACTGAGGCTCTACAAACAGGGGGGCAGACACCCGCTGCAAATTGAGAGCCGCCGACAAATAATTCTCAAAATTACGCTGAATAAAACGGATGGCGGTTTGGGTTTCGTACAAGGTCAGATGTGACCGGTAAGCCTTTGGTAGAACGAGTTTGCTCATGTAAAAACATCCTTTCTTAAATAAAAAAAGACACTGCGGACAAGAAGTCCACAGCGCCTTTGCTGCTTGCTTTTTCTGTGATGATAGACCACCCTGACGGATTCGTCAAGTGGCTTTTTCTAGTGGTGCAGCGCCAAACACCGGCGCAGGCCGTCGTTTGTGCCCGCTGGTCTGATGAAAGCGGTTCATCACCGCCTTGTCCTGTCGATTGGCGTAACCGTCCAGTAAAAACGCATCAATGGCGGCATAGCTGATGCCCATCTCCGCCTCGTCAGTCTGTCCGTCAAAAAGCCCTGCCGACGGCAACTTGTCAAGAATGGCCGCAGGCGCATCCAGATAACGAAGAAATTCATAGATTTCCGTCACGGTTAAATCTCCGATGGGGTTAAAGTCGAAGGCGCCATCACCCCACTTGGTAAAGTAACCCATATAGCCCTCACTCTGGTTACCCGTTCCGGCCACCAGTCGGTTTTCATTGGCCGCCACCCCATAGAGCGCCGTCATTCGCAACCGGGGCGCAAGGTTCGCCAGGGTGGCAGGGGAGAGGTGGTCCGCATCCCCCAGTGCCTGAATCATCTGCTCCCGTACGTCAGATAAGTCCACCGTCCGCACGCCAATGCCGAACTGACGAGCCATCAGTAGAGCGTGTTCCCTGTCCGCCTCATAATTCTGCTTAGAGCCACAGGGTAAAACCAGTCCAAGGGTGTTCTTACAGGCCATGCGGCATAAAATACCCACCAGTGCACTGTCCTTGCCGCCGCTGTTGCCATAGACAATGCCGCTGGCTTGCGCCTCGTTCAGAATCTCTCGAATAAAATCCACCCGCAGGGCAATTTCCCGCTTGTAGTCTCTCATGATATTTCCTCCCTCAGCTTTCGTAGGTCTTCAAAATCCCCTCAGCCACTGCCCGCTTGGTTATTCGGCTGTCCATGGCCTGTCGCTCAATATACCGGTGCGCCTCTTGTTCGCTCATACTCAAATAGGACATCAGCAGACCCTTGGCCCGATCTACCACCCGAATATCTGCAATCTTTTGTCGCAGCCTGCTGTTCTCGCTCTGAAATCGCTGCAACCGCCCCTGCATTGCCACCGCCATCTTCAGCGCCGACCAGAGCACGCTCCGATTCAGCGGCTTTCCAATGGTCAGTACGCCATCGCGCTCGCAAATAGCGGAAATTGCCTCGAAATGCTCGGCAGGCACCACCAGAAGCACCTGCGTAATCCCTGTACCCGCAATATAGCGGGCCAGCGCCTCGCCGCTCTCGTCAGACAAAGGCGCATTGATAATCACCAAATCAAAATCCCGCTCCACAAACATCCGTCTGGCTTCACCGCAGGTGGGCACGGCAGTAATTTGATGGATGGCCGCAGCGTGCAGCAGCTCGCTAAACACGGCGGCACTCTTCTCCGAAGCCGTCACAATCAGTGCGTATTCCATCTCCTCGCCACCGTTCTATTTCTGAATTCAATCTCTTTAAATCATGGGGAAATACCGCTCTCGATAAAAGGCCTGCTTATCCTTGGCGGCAGCAAATGCCTCTGCCTCCGCTTTCTGCATGGCCAGATGGCAGTCTAAAAACTCGGCTCCCAGCACCTGCCTGACCAAATCGCTCTTCTGCGCAAGTTCAATGGCCTCCGCCAGACTTTCCGGCAGGCGGGTGAGTCTGCCAGTGACGCTCTCATCCGCCGCAAACAAATCCGCCTCCACTGGCTCGGGCGGCTGCATATTCTGCTCAATGCCATCAAGCCCCGCCGCCAAAATCAACGCAAAGGCCAAATAGGGATTGGCCGTCGGATCCGGTGAGCGTAACTCCATACGCAGTTTTTCGCCGCTTGCTGCCGGAATTCGCACCAGCTGAGAGCGATTTTGCGGCGACCAGGACACATATCGGGGCGCCTCAAATGCGCCAAATCGTTCGTAGGAATTGACCAGTGGGTTGAGAAACAGGCTTATCTCCGGCGTCTTCGCCAAAATCCCTGCCATAAAGCTGGCCGCTGCTGTTCCCTGCACGCTACCCTGTTCAAAGAGGTTCCGTCCGTTTTTCGTCAGAGACAAATTCACGTGCATTCCGCTGCCCGGCGCACCGGCAATGGGCTTTGGCATAAAGGAGGCAAAGAGCCCGTTGCGGGCTGCAATGGCTTTTACCACCGACTTAAAGGTCAGCAGATTGTCCGCACAGCCCATGGCATCGCTGAACTTGAAGTCAACCTCATTCTGCCCCGGCCCCTGTTCATGGTGAGAGGCCTCTGGCTGAATGCCCATCTCTTCCAGCGTCAGGCAAATCTCCCGCCGGATATCCTCTCCCTTGTCTAGTGGCGAAATGTCCAGATATCCGCCCCGATCAAGGGTTGTGTAAGTAGGCTCCCCGTGCTCGTCGGTCTTAAACAGATAAAATTCGCACTCTGCTCCCACTTTGCACACATAACCCATGGCTTCTGCCCGCTGCACCACCCGTCGGAGCAAATACCGTCCGTCGCGGGCAAAGGGCGTGCCGTCCGGATTCTTAATGTCGCAGTAAAACCGCATCACCCGTCCCGGACCGGGCCGCCACGGCAGCACCGTGAGGGTGCCTGCCACGGGGAAGAGGAGCAAATCCGAGCGGGCTGCATCCCGAAATCCACGAATGGCATGCGCATCAATCGAAACGCCCTGAGCAAAAGCGGCAGGCAACTCATGAGCCATAATAGAGATGTTTTTCTGGAAACCAAAGGGATCGCAAAAGCCCAGCCGGACAAACTTCACGTCGTGCTCCTTCACAAAGGCCAGCACATCGCTGATGGTGCTGTTCATACTCATCGCCTCCTATTCTACGGTTACGCTTTTTGCCAGATTGCGAGGCTTGTCAATATCCAGCCCTTTGTTGGCTGCGACATAGTAGCTAAACAGCTGCAAAACAACAACGGACAGAGAAGGGGAGAACAGCTCATTAATCTCTGGAATCTGAATAATCGACAGCTTTTCATCCTCCATTGCTCCCTCGCAGTTGCCAATGAGCAGCACCTTCGCCCCCCGGCTAATCACCTGCTCTGCGTTGCTGTAAATCTTGCTGTAAAGCCGCTGGCAACTTGCAAGTGCCACCACCAGCGTGTCTTCTTCCACCAGAGAGATGGTGCCATGCTTCAGTTCGCCTCCTGCATAGGCCTCCGAGTGGATATAGGAAATCTCCTTGAGTTTCAGCGAGCCTTCTAGCGCAATGGCGTAGTCAATGTTCCGCCCGATGAAAAAGATACTCTTATACCCCACGCAGGTGGACGCATACTTTTGCACCACATCAATCTGCTCTAAAATCTGTGCGGCCTTTTCCGGCAGCGTCTCCAGCTCCGCCTCCAGCACCGCCGCCTCTTCAGCGTTTATCTTTCCCAAATTCGCCGCAAAGCGAATGGCCAGTGCATAAAGCAAAATCAGCTGGGCTGAAAAGGCTTTTGTCGTCGCCACGGCAATTTCCGGCCCTGCCGCAGTGTAAACCACATAGTCCGCCTCCTTGGCGATGGTGCTGCCAATGACGTTGACAATGGCAAGAGTGGTTGCACCTTTGGCTTTCGCCTCCCGCATGGCGGCAATGGTGTCTGCCGTCTCGCCGGACTGGCTCACTAAAATCACCAGACTCTCCGCATCGATAAGCGCATCCTTGTAGCGAAACTCGCTGGCCAGCTCCACTTCGGTTGTCACCCGGCAAAGCCGCTCAAACACGTACTTTGCCACCACGCCCGCATTATACGCTGAGCCGCAGGCGGTAATCACCAGCTTGCGGTAGCGGCCAATATCCAGTGCCTCCAGGGTGTCCCGGTTGGCGCCCGCCTCCACAGCGGAGCGCAGTGTGTCCCGCAGCACCCGGGGTTGCTCCATAATCTCCTTGAGCATAAAGTGAGGGTAGCCCCCCTTTTCGGCGCTGTCCATGCTCCAGGTAATCGTTTCCAGCTCTTTCTCCAGCGGCTCTCTGTCCGGGTTAAAGAAGCGCACGCCCTCGCAGGTCAGTACTGCGATTTCCTTGTCGTTGAGGTAATACACCTGCTTGGTGTGTTTGAGCACCGCCGGTACATCCGAGGCGATATAGTTGCCCGACTTGGACACGCCGATAATCAGCGGGCTGTCCTTTTTAATTGCAATGAGCGTATCCGGCTGATCCAAACACATAATGCCCAGTGCGTAAGAGCCCTCCAGCGCATTGGCCGTCTTCATCACCGTCTCCAGCAAATCTCCATTGTAATAGTATTCCGCCAGCTGAGCGACCACTTCGCTGTCCGTCTGGGAGACAAATTCGATGCCTTTCTGCTCCAGTCGTTCCTTGAGCTGCCGATAGTTTTCAATGATGCCGTTGTGCACCACGGCAATTTTCTGCTCGCTTCCCACATGGGGGTGGGAATTCACGTCTGACGGCTCGCCGTGGGTGGCCCAACGGGTATGGCCGATGCCCATGGTGCCAAACATAGGCCGCCCTTCCAATTGAGCCTCCAGCGCAGAAAGGCGCCCCTTCTGCTTCGCAACGTCAAAGCCATCTGCGCCATAAACTGCAATCCCTGCCGAATCATAACCCCGGTACTCTAGCTTTTTCAGTCCCTCAACAATCACAGGAACCGCATTTTCACTTCCCACGTAGCCAATAATGCCGCACATGGTATCACTCCTTATATTTGTGGTAGAAAGCCTCCGCTGCACAGTCTATGCAGCAGCGGTCGTCTCTCATGTTCTCTCTGAGAAAACATAGAGACGCCCACCACATGATTCAGGGCTCAATTCGACACCTGTACCATCTGATGAACGCCTTTGTTCAACGTAGATTAGTATACAATAAATCTCCGTCCCCGTCAACGGGTAAATGCAGATATGGCAGCAAAGGAAAAAGGCCTGCGGGTGCACATTCTTTGCCGAATTTGCCAAAAAAAAGCGCATTCCTCTGTCCAAATGGACAAAAAATGCAGCTCATTTTATCCAGCCCAGGGGCTAGCCAGTGTCGCGGTCTGTGCCGTCGCCCTGCGCAAAGCGCAATCCTCCAGCTTATCAACGCACAATCCGCTTTGTCAGCAGCGCCGTCTCACCTGCGCCATAGTCTCCGTCTCCATAAACAGACAGGTATTTATCCAACAAATAATCGCCAGGCGCTTGATTTGATTCTTCCAGTCCGGCTTTTTTATATGAGCGAATCGCTCGCAGGTTTTTGAGAGACGGTCTCATGATTACTTCACGAATCTCCATTGTTTCACCGAGGTAGGCTGCAAGTGAAATAATTGCGTCTGTCCCAAACCCTTTTCCGCAATTCGCCTCGAGGTTCATCCAAATATCAAGCTCTGACTTATGCTGCTTCAAGTGGAAAGAACAGTAGCTGATAAAGCCGACAGCCTCTCCGCCGTGTAGAATAATGAATCCTCTTCCGTCGGCAAGTGCAGCACCAGTGAAGAAATAATCTGCATAGTCATCATAAAATTCATCAAAGGATGGAAACGGACTTTCGGGATAGTCCGGCGGCCCAGAGTGAGACTTTGTGGTTTCTGAATGAAAACACCAGTCGTATACTTTTTGCCGGTCATCTAGCGTGGCAGGAGTCAGGTCAATGATAGTTCCTTTTATCATAAAAGATGCTCCTTCGTAACCTGCTCCCGCACCCAGAGACCCATCTCCCGCACTTTTTCGTTCTCGCTCCCGCAGGCGTGAGCAATCGCTGTCGCATATTTATCCTCATACGCATTGCACATGGCATTGAGCGCATTCACTCGCCACTTCCAAATTCGCTCCGGCCCCACGTACCAGAACTTTGGCTGAATCCGCTCCAGCAGTATATTCTCATCCATCATCACGATTTGCTCCAGATTAATCAGCGCCGCAAGTTTCTCAAGCCCTGGGTATTCTTCCAGCGGCTCCCACCGGTTGACATTGAAGGGGCACACATCCTGGCAGGCATCACAGCCGTAAATCCAGGAACCCATTTGCCCGCTGTGGGAATCGTTGGGCAAATCGTCTCCCTCCCAGGTAGTCAAATTCGACACGCAGGAGGCTTTGCTCATAGTATAAGGCTCGCTCAGCGACTTGGTCGGGCAGATGTCAATGCAGCGGCTGCAATCAGGTGGGCAGGGTTTCTGCCGGTTTTCATGTTGATACTCCAGCGCCTCATCAATGAGCCATGCTTCCAAATTCACCCAGGAACCGCTGTCGGTGTAGAAAAAGTTGTTGCGGCGGATAATCCCCAGTCCCGCCTTATAGGCCGCCCAGCGCAGCGCTGTTACGCCGAACTTCCGCTCGGTCAGCGCCTGCAAGCCAAGTCCTTTCAGATAGGCATCAAAGGCAAGGCTGGCCTGATGGTCTACAGAGGCCTCGTCTCTGCGGGCATCCACTTGATAGTATTTCGCAACATGGCCGTTCAAATGCTCCGGCATGCGGTACTTGCCATACCGGCGCACGCAAACGACAATGGACTTGGCCCACGGATGAGCCTTTTGAGGTTGGGCGAAACCAAAAAACCGTCCATAGGCTTTGGTGTCTGTCGGCTTGCGCTCAATGCGCTCCGAGAGTTTCTCGGCGTAATCCGCCACGTCTTCCACCGGGATAATGCCGCAGCTTTCATACCCGAGTGCCACGGCGGTTTGCACGATTTCCTGCGCTGTCATTGCCCTCACCTGCTCTCTCAAAATAGAAATCGTGTCGGAGCATGCACACAGAGTCTGCCGCTCCGCCCGCCTCTCCGACACAGAATTTTATAACTTACTCTGGCGGTGGCGGCGCATTGCTTGGCCGCACCTTCAGCAGGCCATACACATCGTCCACAGCCGCCTTCACATCGATGAACAACCCATGGAAACCTCCGGCCTTCACAACATTGATGGCCGTGAGAAACAGCACCGGCCCCAGAATCATACCCAGCAACCCGCCCATTTTCATGCCGAGGAAAATCGCCAGTAGGGACACCACCGGATGAAGTCCAGTCTGGTCGCCCAGCACTTTAGGCTCCGCCACCCGACGGAAAATTGCAACCACACCCCAGATGACCATAATCCCGACGGCGTGCTGATAGCGGGCGTTGATAAGGTCAATCACGGCCCAGGGAACCATGAATGTACCCGCCCCCACAATGGGGATAAAGTCCACCACCGCCAGACCCAGCGCCAGAATAAACGCATAATTCTGCCCCGTAATCAAAAAGCCGACCAGCAAAATCACAAATACCCCTGCACTAAGCAGAACCTGCGCCTTCACATAGCCGCCGAAGGCAGAGGAGAAGATACTGCGGATGCCGGAGAGAAAACTGCGAAAATTCTCAGGCAGCTTGTTTGCCGTCGCCGAGCGGATGGTAGGAAAGTCACAGGCAATAAAATAGCTGCCCATCAAAAAGATAATTGCGGCCACAAAAAGATCAGGAATCTGCTTGATAAAATTACCGGCCCCTGCATAGATGCTGGCATTGGTAATCAAACCCTGCACCCAGTTTTGCAGCCAGAGAAACAGCTCATCAATCAACCGCTCTAACTGGAGACCTATGGTGGGCGACACATCGCTCACCCAGTCTTCAACCATGGTCAAATACCGCAGCAGGGAATCAGCGTGCGTGCTCCAATTTCGTGCAAAGGAAATGGTCTCTGTGCCAACCACCATGGCGAACTTTCCCAGTACCAAAGCGATACTACCCAACAAAATGAGCATAAACAGCAATGCCAAAGGCTTTCTCGGGATGCCCACCTTCCGGTTGAGAAACCGCATAGGCGGGTTCACCAGCCATGCAAAGAGGAAGGCAAGGCAAAAGGGCATAAAGGCGGAGAGCATACGGGGCAGCCACGTAGACAAAAACGCAAGCACCACGCCTACGATGAGGATGCGCAGCAGCAGGCGAAACCATAAATCCAGCCGCTCTCGCCAAGATAAAAAGGAATGATCCACAAGCTTGTCTCCCTTCAGAAAGAATAAAATCTTTTCTTCAGTATAGCATAGCGCAAACAAAAAAAGATAGTCTTTTTGTAAAATTATAATGGCACTTTCATCATTTTTAAATGATAAATATCGATTGAGTCATTTATGCTGAAAAACAAAGAGAATCTGCGTTGCTTCGTTGCCAAGGAAAGCAGAATGTGTTACAATATAAAGAAACTTTGAAAAAAGGGTGGGGCAAAGATGGTATGCAATATTCGCTCGCTGGGCATCAGCGGCATGACCGGCTATGAGGTCTGTGCCGAGTGTGATTTAAGTGGCGGGCTCCCCGCTTTTGATATTGTCGGCCTGCCGGATGCAGCGGTGAAGGAAGCCCGGGATCGGGTGCGGGCAGCGGCGAAAAACTGCGGCTTTGGCTTTCCCGTCAGCCGCGTCACCGTGAATCTAGCTCCCGCAAACGTCCGCAAAAGCGGCACCATCTACGACCTGCCTATTCTGTTGGGCATTCTGGCCGCCAATGGCGGCTTCAAGCTCCCTGCATCCGCTGCCTTCCTTGGGGAGCTGAGCCTCAGCGGTGAACTTCGCCCCGCCACAGGTATGCTGCCTATGGCTATGGCCGCCGTCCGGGCAGGCATCGACACTCTCTTCGTCCCCGCCGAAAACGCCCCCGAGGCCACGCTGGCCGACGGCCTCACTGTCTATCCTGTTCAAACTGTCAATCAGCTCATGGCTCATCTGCGCAGCGAAGAACTTATCACGCCCGAACCCAGATGGCAACCGGTTGAGCGAGCCAGCCTCTATCCCGACTTCTCCGACGTGAAAGGGCAGGAGGCAGCCAAGCGTGCGCTGGAAATTGCCGCTGCCGGCGGTCACCATGTTCTCATGTCCGGCCCGCCGGGCGCAGGCAAAAGTATGCTGGCGAAGCGCCTACCCTCCATCCTGCCCGACATGACTCGTCAGGAAGCCATGGAGGTCACGGAAATCTACTCGATTATGGGGCTCACCAGCCGCAGTGAACCCATGTTGTTGCGCCGCCCCTTTCGCTCGCCGCACCATACCTTATCCTCCGTGGCCATGACTGGCGGCGGAGCGGGTGGCAGCATTCGTCCTGGCGAGATTTCTCTCGCCCACAACGGCGTGATTTTTCTGGACGAATTCCCCGAATTCCAGCGGGATGTGCTAGAGGCCCTTCGGGCTCCCATCGAAGATGGTCAGGTGCAAATCTCCCGCATTTCCGGCACGGTGGTTTACCCCGCCCGCTTCATGATGATCTGCGCCATGAACCCCTGCAAATGCGGCTGGTTCGGGCACCCCAGCGGCAAATGCCGCTGCAACGACTTAGAGCGCACCCGTTACACCGCAAAGCTCTCTGGCCCCATTCTCGACCGCATCGACCTTCACGTCAACGTCCAATCCCTCAATTACGAGGAACTCTCCACCCGTGAGTCCGGCGAGTCTTCAGCGAATATCCGCCAGCGGGTCAACGCCGCCCGGGCTCGCCAAACCGCCCGTTTCTCCGGCACCAGCCTTGTCTGCAATGCTCAAATGGATCAACAAGCTCTGCGCAGCTACTGCCAACTCGACGATGCTGCCCAGACCCTCATGCGCCGGGCCTATGATAAAATGAACCTGACCGGTCGCTCTTACGACCGCATTTTGCGTATTGCCCGCACCATCGCCGACCTTGCTGCCAGTGAGCAAATCCAAACTGACCATCTCGCCGAGGCGCTCCAATACAGACCCTAAGTGCGAAACGGGCGCACCGCCGCCCGATGCAATCACACCTACCCACCTCCGGAGTAAAAGAGTACACATGAACCTATTTCCCATCTATTCCCCCGATTCCTTCTTTTTCATCAGCTTTCTTCTCCTGCTTATCGGCGCCATATTCACCATAACCCTCTGCATTAGCAAGGCGCTGGGCCTTCGGCAGACCCCCGTGACATCCGCCTACACTTATTTTGAGTTTGGGCCGCTCCAAAAGCACGGACGCATGAAGCTTTTCAAGGTTGACTTGGACCAAACTTTGCAGGACGACGTAAATTTCCCCCGCCACGTCCTGACTCTCCTTGTCATTTTTATAACCCCCGTCCTGTTCACCGCTGCGTTTGCCTCCATCCAATGGGTTCTCCTGCCCAATGCGACAGAAAGCATTTTAGTTATCCTCCACACTGTGCGCCTCCTGCTGGGCCTGGCCGTCCTGTACCTTGCCTCCCGCCGCCTGCCCCAGCGATAAGAAAGGAGCCCGACCATGGACGAACATAAAAACGACGAAATGACCCCACAGGAGGAAGGATGCTTTCTCCTCCACCTGAAAAACCGCAGAACCATCGGTTTCGCTGCACTCTTACTGGGTCTAACCGTCGCCGTGACCGAATTGGGGGTTCTCGGCATTTTGGTTGGTGTGGTGGGCCTTGGCATAGTCATTCTAGGCACTGATGGTTAAATCATCCTGTGCCACCTAACATAATAAAAAGGAAGTACCGCAATGAACGAAATCATCCTTCTCAAGCACGGCGAAATCGTCCTGAAAGGTCTCAACCGCCGCTCCTTCGAGGACAAGCTCATGGGCAACGCCCAGCGCCGCCTGCGCCACTTCGGCCAGTTTCGGGTCTACACCAAGCAGTCCACCACCTATATTGAACCGCAAAACGATGCCTGCGACATGGATGGCGCCTTCGACGCTATGACCAAGCTCTTCGGCGTGGCCGGACTGTGCCGTGCCGCCGCCTGCGAAAAAACCAAGGAGGCCATGCTGGAGCTGGCCGCCGATTATCTGGGTGACCGCCTGCGCAAGGCGCAAACCTTCAAAGTAGAGAGCAAGCGGGCGGACAAGCAGTTCCCCATGACCAGTATTCAACTCTCTCAATGGGTGGGCGGCGAACTGCACGAGTGTTTTTCCAATCTTTCCGTCGATGTCCACACCCCTGAAGTCACGGTCTACCTCGAGGTGCGGGAGGACGCAGCTTACGTTCACGCTACGGCGGACGGCGGCGCAGGCGGCCTGCCTGTCGGCATGGGCGGCAGAGCCGTCAGCCTGCTCTCCGGCGGCATCGACTCCCCCGTCTCCTCATGGATGATGGCACGCCGGGGGCTTGCCGTGGACATGGTTCACTTCTGGAGTTACCCATATACCTCCGTCGAGGCCAAAGAAAAAGTCCTCGACCTGGCCCGTATCCTCGCCCCCTGGGTGGGCGGCCACGTGGTTCATGTCGTCCCCTTCACCAAAATTCAGGAGGAAATCCGCCGTTGCTGCCCGGAGGAGCTCTTCACCGTGCTCATGCGCCGCTTTATGATGCGCATTGCCGAGGACGTAGCCATCTTCCTGAAAGCCCAGGCTCTCATCACCGGCGAAAATCTAGGTCAGGTGGCGAGTCAAACTGTGGAGGCCATGGCCGTCACCGAGGCGGTGTGCACCTTGCCGGTTCTCCGCCCCCTCATCGGCATGGACAAGACGGAAATCATCGGCTACTCCCGCCGCATCGGTGCCTTTGAAACCTCCATCCTGCCCTTCGAGGACTGCTGCACCGTGTTCACCCCCCGCCGCCCCCGTATCAAACCCACTTTGGAGGAAATCCTTGAGGCCGAAGCTCAACTGGACGTGGAAGCACTTACCCAAGAAGCTATCCGTGGCATCGAGCGCATCAAAATTCCGCTGTTCTCCGCCCGGTGAGGGGTTACGCTATGCCGGAAAAATAGAATTTGAAAGAGAAAAACAATGTTTTAAAGCAAAGCGGCAAAGTGAAAAACTTCCTGAATTGGCTCAAGGAGATATTTGACGTTAAGCAGAAACCGTTAAACTACGTAACTGGTGTTCCTGCTGGGCATTATCTTTATTCTTCCTCAATGTTTCATCTCCAGCCACGAGCAGATGGCTCCGCTATATTCACTCGTGTTGGCAATTCCGATGCTGCTGTTCGGCGGCGGTCTGGAAGAAGCCGGGTGGAGACATATTCTGCAACCTGAATTTGAAAAAAAGTTCATTTTTTTTCGCAGCTGCCATTTTTGTCGCCATCATCTAAGAAAAAAACAGGCAGCACATGGCTATGCGTGCTATACCATGCATTCGGAAATGCGCTGGTGGGTGTATTCGCATTCCCCTATAATTCTGATATCATGCATTTGGGTGAAAACAGGTAGCAAAGATAAAGCTGCTTGTGCGAGCTAAATTATAGTTTATCATTTAATATATTAAGAACAATCATTTTAAAGAGAAGGTTTTATCATGAATGCAGAACTCATCGCCGTCGGCACGGAACTTCTCCTCGGTAGCACCGTCAATTCCGATGCAGCCATGCTCTCGCAGGAACTCTCCGCTCTTGGCATCGGCGTGTACCACCACACTGTGGTGGGCGACAACCCCCAACGGCTCCGTGAAGCTATCGATCTGGCCAAAACACGAGCCGACCTTATTATCACCACCGGCGGTCTGGGTCCGACCTACGACGACCTGACCAAAACCGTCGTTGCCGAAGCCTTCGGCAAACAGCTCGTTTTCGATCCCGAGAGCGCCGACATTATCCGCAATTACTTCGCTCAGTTCCATCGCCCCATGACGGAAAACAATCTCCAGCAGGCCTACCTGCCTGAAGGTTGCATCATCTTCAAAAACGATTTTGGCACCGCTCCCGCCTGCGCTTTTGAAGCGGACGGCACCCATGTCATCATGCTTCCCGGCCCGCCGCGAGAGTGCATGGGCGTGTTTCGCACCAAGGGCATCCCTTACCTCGCTACCCTTACAGACGGTGTGATTCACTCCCGCAGTCTACGCATCTACGGCGTGGGTGAATCAGCGCTGGAGATGCAATTGCGTCCTCTTATGCAAAGTTTGGACAACCCCACCCTCGCCCCCTATGCCAAGGAGAGCGAGGTAGAGCTGCGCATCACCGCCAAGGCGGGTACGGTGGAAGCTGCGCAGGCCATGATTGCCCCCGTGGAAGCACAGGTGCGGGAAATTTTGGGCGATAAAATTTACGGCACTGACGTTGCCGACCTCCAGTCCGTTGTGGTACAGGCCCTCAAAGAGCGAGGAAAAACCGTCTCCACCGCCGAATCCTGTACTGGCGGACTCGTTGCTAATATGATCACTGATGTGGCTGGTGCTTCAGCGGTGTTTTCCGGCGGCTTTGTCACCTACTCCAATCAGGCTAAAACCGACCTGCTGGGCGTGCCTGCCGCCATGGTTGAAGAGCACAGTGCCGTTTCCGCCCCTGTAGCGCAGGCCATGGCAGAGGGCGCACGGCAGCGAATGCACAGCGACTTTGCCCTCGCCGTCACCGGCGTAGCAGGCCCTGATTCGGACGAGCGGGGTAATCCAGTGGGGCTCATTTTCGTCGCTCTGGCAAGTGCGGAGGAGACTCAAATAAAAAAGCTGGAATTCGCAAGCTCTCGTCAGCGGGTGCGCCGCATGGCGGCTATGACAGCCCTAGATTTACTGCGCAAAAAACTGGCGGAAATGGACTAAAAATTTAATTTCAATTTACATAATATTTTGTTGCATTCTAAAGAGAAAACCGCTATAATTAGTATAACAAAGCTATTGTAAACACAACATATGGAGGTATGCGCTCATGAAACGAAGCCGACTGCTCTCTCTGGGGCTGGCATTTATGCTGGTTCTCTCTCTGCTCGCTCCGGCCACTGCCGCTCCCGCTTTTGCCGACCTAACCGGTCATTGGGGTGAAACGGACTGCCGGGAAATGGTGGATGCAGGCCTGTTCACCGGCTATACCGACGGAACCTTCCGTCCCAACGCCACTCTTACCACCACGGAGGCACTGGTGCTCTGCGCCCGCATGATGGGCATCAACAGTAGCACGGCGGCGCAGGTTCTGGCCGACCGCACCTCGGAACTCAACGAGATTTTCGGTCTTAACAGTGCCCTGTCATGGGCTTATCGGGATTTCGCCCTCTGTCTGGAGGGAGGTATCCTCTCCCGTGACGAGATGGTTAAGCTTAACAGCACCGGCGCACTGAGCACCGCCGAAATCACCGACAAAAACGTGATTTCCAAGCAGGATTTGGCCATGTACATGATTCGAGCCATGCAGCTCGAACCTCTGGCTCAGAGCCAAACCGTCACCAAAACCAACTACACCGACGAGGTCACCATCGCCGTGGAGCGCAAGCCCTATGTCTATTTGATGACCATGTACGGCATCGTCAAGGGCGACGAGCAAAACCGCTTCGACCCCTATTCCAGCGTCAATCGCGCTGTTATGGCCACCATGCTTTCCCGCAGCTTGAAGCAGATGACCATCCGCGGCATCAGCGTAGAGCTGGGTGAGTACACCAACTACCGTTTCGCAGCCGGCTCCATCTCCAAGGTGGAAAAAAACAGCAAAGGCGAAACAGTCATTAGCCTGGCCAACGATGTTTCCGGCAGCCGTCAGGTCACCTTCGATCCAAGCAAAACCGCCATCGTGGTCAACAACATGGCAGGCACCATCAGTGATGTGAAGGTCGGGCAGTACGCTCGTGTTGCTCTCGACAGTAGAGGCGAGGCGGCAGTGGTACGTCTCACCGGTAGCCTGACCACTGTCTCCGGCGCCGTCAACGAAATTGACAATGGTGCCATCACCATCACCTCCGGCGCCACCACCCACACCTTCCCCCTCACCCGTTTCACCGAAGTGAAGGCCGGTGAAACCGTGGGTGACCGAAATCTGATTCTGGGCGGCACCGGCTATGTTGCCGCTGTGTGCAAGCTCGACAGCCATGGTAAGCTTGTTCAGGTGCAGCTTTCCGGCGGCACCCGCACGGAGCAGGGCATCATCACCGCCGTAGAAATCGTCGGCGGCACTCAGTACGTGCGCATCAGCGGCTTTGACGGCATCCCTGCCCGCTTTGCTGTCACCACCGATGTGGCGGTGACAGTCAACGCCATGACGACGACGATGAAAACCAACTATATTGGCAGTTACGCCAGCTATCAACTGAAAAACGACAACGGCCAGCTCACCGCCATCAGCGTGGACACCACGGTGACCTACGTGCAGGGCACTCTGAGCCGTGTCAACAGCTACACAAACCGGCTTGTCACCATTGAAAACAGCATCACCAAACAGAGCGAGCAGTATACGGTCAGCGCCGACGCCAAGCTTCTGTACGAGGGTGATGTGCTCGAGAGTTTTAACCTTATCTCCCGTGATACGTTTGCTACCGCACAGATTATGCAAGGCGAAATCGTTGAGCTTTACACGTCTGTCGGCAGCAATGAGGTGGAGGGCAAGCTCTCCGGCATTGCTTATGGCAACCCGATTACCCTCACGGTAGAGCGCAGCGACGGCGTGATGCTGAGTTACATTGTCGATCCTGCAAAAATGCCCAATATCACTCGCAACAGCAATACCACCACCATTGATAAGTTGGTCATGGGCGACAAAATTTCCCTGACCCTGCGCTATCAAGTGGTTGAGCGCATCGTCGCAGAAGCACAGGAAGCTGACTACGTCGGCGTGATTCAAAAGCTAACGCAGGAAGCCACCGTCATCACTCTTGATATACTCCTTGAAAACGGCGAGCTTGTCACTTACACCGTACCCAAGAGCATCCCCGTCACGCAGGACGGCGGTGCCATCGCTGTCACAGCGCTCAAGTATGGCGACCGCATCGCCATGATTGTGGCTGGCGAGCAGATGCAGGCCATAGAGCTGAAAAATGAGGCCTCCACCACCAGCAGTGTCATCGGCACCATCACCTATATTAGTGAGACCACCAGCGGTTACCGAACCATGATTATTCGTGACCAGGTTACTGGCGCAGATGTGAATCTGCGGGTGAGTAACTCCACCACCGTGACCAGCACAACGGGAGAGACTGCAACGATTAACCGCCTGACCCTTGGCGACTCGGTGATTGTTTACTACAAAATCAACAACGGTGCTCTGGAAGCGACTCTGGTTATTCGTTAAGCCAAAAATACCTCAATAAGCAATAACCGGAGCAGCCGACGGCTGCTCCGGTTTCTATTTGTTCCAAGTAACGTTGCCTTATTCAAAGCAGCGCCGCCAAACAGCAGAAAAACAAAGGATAGAAAAGCAAAAAACAGAGAACTAAAAAAGCAAAAAACCGAAAGCTCATCTGCCCACTGGAGAGGCAAACTTTTCCACCCGCTGGGCGGACAAGTTCTCTCGCCCGCCGAAGAGACGTTCATGTAAAAACCCACACGAGCTATCCGCCGGCTTGGGCAAAAAGATTCCCCACTCTTGTGGCGGAAGGGCTTCTCACCGCACCATTCCTCTGCCAACGCCCTCTTCTCGGTCAACCGCTGCCTTCAACACTCCGCTTAGGAGAGCCAAGCTCTCACCCGTTCAAACAAAAGTGGCTGTATCCCCGGATAGGTTAGCCTTTCCGGCAGTTGTTCAAACAGAAAAATTTCCGCAATTTCCGATTTCGGCAGCGGCTCAAAATCCTGCACGTCTGCATAGCAAAGTAGCCCGTAGCCCCTGCTCTCTCCAACCATGCAGTAAACGCAGACAGGGAAGAGGTTATAGTCCACTGCTCCTGTCTCCTCAAACAGCTCTTGACGAGCCGTGTCGAGAGCTAACTCCCCCGGCTCACGATGCCCTCCGGGGATTTCCCAAGTATCCCGCATCCGATGCCTGCAAAAAAACCACTGCTCCTGATACCGGCTCACGATCACCGCATATTCCAGCAGACCGTTCTCCACGACACAAGTGTCCTCAAATTCAATGGTCACCGCTGATATCTCCCAAAACCTCAGAGGGTCAAGCCTCCGTCCACCGTAAGCACCTGCCCGGTGACAAAGTTGGCTGCAGGGGAGAGGAGAAAGCCAATTACTTCGGCCACTTCACTGGCCTGACCTATGCGTCCCAGCGGTGTTTCCATTTCAATTGCAGCCACGTCTGCAGCGTTCAAAGTCCGATTCATCTCCGTGTCAATTAATCCCGGTGCAACACAGTTCACTCGAATTTCTGACGGCCCCAGCTCCTTGGCCAAAGCCTTGGTGTAAGCGATAATAGCTCCCTTGCTGGCCGAATAGGCGCTCTCACAGGAAGCTCCGCTACTGCCCCACATGGAAGAGAGCAATACAATGCTACCGCTCTTCTGGCCAATCATTTTCGGCAGTGCCGCCTGCACCAGCCGGTGCACCCCCGTCACGTTTAGGGCAAACAGCCTTTCCCAGTTCTCTTCACTCGTGTCCTGTGCAAGGGCAAGCAAAGCCTTGCCGTGGCAGCAGACAAGACCCTCCAAGCCATCCAGAGCATCTTGAGCAGCGGAAACCACCAGCGCACCGCTACCATGAGCAGTCAAATCTGCTGCAAGAGCAACGCCGCAGGCGGGCGGCATATTCTTATGATAGTGCAGAGCCAACTCATGCCCCTGCCCATGCAGAAGCCGGGTTGTCGCTCTGCCGATGCCTCCGGAGGCGCCGGAAATCAAAATCTTCATAGTAAAAAACAGCTCAATCAGTAGCGGCGAATTACGCCGACCACTTTTCCGATAATCTCGGCAAAGCGCCCGTCAATGGGTTCGTAAGCATCATTTTCCGGCAACAGCCAAACCTGTCCGTTCTTGCGGCTGAAAGTTTTCACCGTAGCTTCATTTTCAAACAGACCTACCACGATGTCTCCGTTGCGCACATCACTCTGCTGGTGGACAATAACCAGATCCCCGGGCAAAATCCCTGCGCCGAGCATGCTCTCGCCCCGCACCCGCAGCGCAAAGTGCTCACCAGAGCGCTTACCCGTGTCGAAGTATATCACATCTTCCACGTTCTGCTCCGCCAAAATGGGTGCGCCGGCGGCCACATGGCCCACCACGGGCACTTCGTTGGCTTCCGTCTCGAACTCTCGCTGAGGAAATGCAATCACCTTATTTTTCGGCTCAGCTTGTTGCTGGCCGAGGATTTTCAGCGCCCGGGTCTTGCCAGTCTGCCGCTCCAAATATCCGGCCTCAATGAGTCCTTCCAGGTGGAAATGAGCCGTGGACGGCGACTTGAAGCCAATGGCGCTGCAAATCTCCCGCACGGTGGGCGGATAGCCGTTTTCCTGCTGATATTGGGTCAAGTAGTCGAAAACCTGCTGTTGCTTCGGCGTAATTTTTTTCATGGGCTTTCGCTCCTTCCTTTCAATTCATGCCAACAGTATACCACACAAAAAGCGCTGATGCAACACTTGTTCTAATTATATTTGAAAAACTTTTTAACACCGCCGATTGCGCCATAAAACACTTGCCTTTTTGCCCCTCCACCTTATATAATGTAATGTAATGCTAAAAAAGGATTGAGAAACATGCTGCAATTTGATGAATATAGAATAAAGCTAAACCACCTTGAGCCTTTGCTCAAGGAATTGGGTGCTGCCCTGGATTTAGAAGCTGCTGAGCAGGAGCTGGACATGCTGCGGGCCGAGAGCGCCGCCGACGGCTTTTGGGACAATGTGGAAAAAGCCCAGCAGGTCACAACGAGAGTCAAGGCTCTGGAAGGCAGGCTGGAAGGTCAGGCCCGCCGCATTTCTCAGCTCTCTGATCTTGCCACCCTCTGCGAAATGGGCAACGAGGAGGAGGACGAGAGCCTGCTGCCTGAACTCGAGGGCGGCTACACCGCTCTGGCGGAGGAGATGGAGGCGCAAAAGCTTGCCACCCTGCTCACCGGCGAATACGACAATTCCAATGCCATCCTTAACTTTCACGCTGGCGCCGGCGGCACGGAGGCACAGGACTGGGCTCAAATGCTCTTTCGCATGTACACCCGCTGGGTTGAGCGTCGGGGCTTCACCTATCAGGTGGTGGACTACCTTGATGGCGACGAAGCGGGCATGAAAAGCGCTACGGTAATCGTACAGGGCGAAAACGCCTATGGTTATCTCAAAGGCGAAAACGGTGTCCATCGCCTCGTCCGTGTCTCTCCCTTTGACTCTAATGCCCGCCGCCACACTTCTTTTGCAGCTCTGGAAGTCATGCCGGAAATCGCAGACGATGTGGAGGTTGAAATCCGCAGCGAGGACTTAAAGGTAGACACCTATCGAGCCTCCGGCGCAGGTGGACAGCACGTTAACAAAACCGAATCCGCCGTTCGCATCACCCATCTTCCCACCGGTGTCGTCGTTGCAAGCCAGCTCGAGCGCAGCCAGTTCCAGAATCGAGACACAGCCATGCGCATGCTCCGCTCCAAACTGGTGGAGATTAAAGAGCAGCAGCATGCGGAAAAAATCTCCGACATCAAGGGCGTGCAGATGAAAATAGAATGGGGCAGCCAAATCCGCTCTTACGTCTTCATGCCCTACCAGCTGGCCAAAGACAACCGTACCGGCCATGAGAGCAGCAACATCGACGGTGTTATGGACGGCGATTTAGACGGTTTCATGAATGCCTACCTCAAAGCTTCTGCCACCGGCAACTGGGTTACAAAGTAAAATAGAGCGCCGCCGCCAGTGGAAACCTGTCACTGGCGGCGTTTTGTCGAAATACAGGAAGTATCTTAGAAAAAATTACAAAAAGGTTACAGTTTCCATTGCAATTTTCTTTTCGGTTTGATAAAATGGCAATGCAACTATATGAAAAAAGGCAGATAAAGCGCAAGCGTACTTTTGAAAGGTGGAAAATCGAATGAAGCAAACTCGTAAAATCCTCGCTCTGCTTCTGGCGATGGTCATGGCTTTTGGCCTCATGGCCCCCGCACTTGCAGTAGAGGTTCCCGCAGAAGGGGACAATCTGGAGGGTACATTAGTTATCATCCACGTAAACGACAGCCACGGCCGCGATGTTGCCGCAGCAGGCAGCAGCATTGGCACCGCAGGCATTGCCCAGCTGGTTGCTGACTATAAGGCTGCAGGCGCTGAGGTTCTCCTCATGCACGCAGGCGATGCCACACAGGGCACTCCGCTGGTGAACTACGAACAGGGCGCAAAGGCCATCGAGTTCATGAATGCCGCAGGTTACGATGTTATGACTCTTGGCAACCACGAATTCGACTGGGGCACCGAGAATCTCAAGGAGATTACCAAGGATGCTAATTTCCCCATCGTCTCTGCCAACACCATTGACGCAGCCACCGGCAAGCCCATGTTCGAGGCTCATACGATTTTTGAAACCGAGCTGGGTATCAAGGTTGGCGTGTTCGGCCTCACCACACCGGAAACTGCCACCAAGGCTCACCCAAGCAAGGTTGTAGGCACCTCTTTCTATGCTGGCGATGAAATGTTCGCCGCCGCACAGAAGGAAGTCGATGCACTCAAGGCTGCAGGCTGCGACCTGATTGTTGCACTGGGCCACCTGGGCGTTTCCGATGAGAGCATTGGCAACCGTTCTACCGACCTGCTTGCAAAGGTCACTGGCATTGATTTGTTCATCGACGGCCACAGCCACACTGTGTTTGAAACCGGCGAAATGGTTGGCGACACCCTGCTGGTTTCCACCGGCGAATACCTGAAAAACGCAGGTGTCGTGACTTATCAGAACGGCACCCTCACTGCTGGCCTCATTTCTGCTGCAGACTACGACAAGGTTGACGAAACTGTCAACGCTCTGGTTAATGACTATAACGAAGGCTTGGACGAGATGCTCGTTTCTGCTGTCATCGGCACCAGCGAAGTTGTCCTCGACGGTAACCGGGCGCCCGGCGTGCGCACCCAGGAAACAAATCTGGGCGATTTTGCTGCTGATGCGATTCTCTGGTACGCCCGTAAAGACTTGGGCGCAGCCAATGTTGATGCTGCCCTCACCAATGGCGGCGGCATCCGGGACACCATTGCTGCTGGCGAAGTGAACATGAAGCACATGATTACCGTGTTCCCCTTCGGCAACACCGTTGCCACTGTTTCTGTCACCGGCGCTGAGTTGCTGGATTCTCTGGAAGCCGCAACTTGGTCCACCCCCGATGCCATCGGAGCATTCCCGCAGGTAGCCGGCATAAGCTTCACCATTGACACCAGCGTGGAGTACGTCAACGGCGAGCCTTATGCAACCTACTTTATGCCCGCAAATCCGGGCAGCCGCATTAAGAACTTGACCATTGGCGGTCAGCCTGTTGATTTGGCCAAGACCTATGTCATCGCCACCAACGACTTCACCGCAGCAGGCGGCGATACCTTTGGCCCCTTCGCCACCGCTCCTGTGTTCAATACCGGTCTGCCTCTTGAAGATGCTCTCATTGCCTACGTGGCAGAGGAGCTGGGCGGCGTTATCTCTGCTGCCCAGTACGGTGCGCCTGCTGGCCGCATTAAGATTATTCCTTCTGACGTAAAGGCTGGCCAGTGGTACACTGAGGCTGTTTATTACGTCATGGACGAGGGCATGATGCTCTCCACTGGTGGCGGTAAGTTTGACCTGACCTCCACCGTAACTCGCGCAACTGTCTTTGAAGTCCTTTACCGCCTCGAGGGCAAGCCTGCCGTCACCGGCGCAAGCTTTGCTGACGTGGTTGCGACTGACTGGTTTGCCGCTTCCGCCGCATGGGCGAAGAGCGCAGGCATTACCGCAGGTACTGATGTGGGCTACGAAGGAAATAAAGCCGTCACCCGTCAGGAGCTGGCGAAGATTTTCGCTGACTACCTCACCTATAAGGGCTATGCCCTCGCCCCCGCAGACCTGAGCATCTATGCTGACGTTGCCACCGTTGCTACTTGGGCAGCTGACGGCATGGGCAAGGCTGTTGGCGCTGGCATCATCAAGGGCAGCAACAACAATCTGGCTCCCGCCGCCACCGCCAGCCGTCAGGAGCTGGCACAAATGCTCTTTAACATGAGCAATGCCAACCTGACAGAAGCCGCTGACGACACAGGCCTCGTGGCCGTCGTGAGCAAGTACGGCAATCTGGAGCTTACGCTCAAGTCTGATGCTCTCTACTCCACCGGTCTCGCCGCAGGCGATATGCTCACTGTTACCATCGACGGAGTCAGCTACGACATGCCTCTGTGCACCAACTACTCTGACGTTGACAACGGCGCAAACGTCGTGCGCGCCCAGCGGGGCGGCATCGTGATTATCGCCATCAACATGGGCGACTTCGCCAGCACCTATGGCGTTGAAGCTGGCGCAACTGTCACCTTTGCCTTGAAGGAAGCTGGCGCTTATCTGGACGAGTACGAAATCCGCAATCTCAGCCGCACCAACAATCGCAGCGACTACGCTTCCGACGTTGTGTTCGCAAATTTCCGCAGCGTTGCACAGGGCACAATCGCTGACGGCGTGCTCTATCGCGCCAGCAGCCCCATCAACGAAGAAATCGGCCGCGCCTCTTTTGTTGACGCACTTTCCGCTGATGCAGGCATCGTCACCTTCATCAACTTGGCCGACAACGAAGAGAGCATGGCAGCTCATCTGGCCGCAGACACCTTCGCTTCTCCCTACTATAAGGGTGTCTACGAAGCAGGCGGCGTGATTTTGCTTGACATGGGCGTTGACTTCAAAGCTGACGATTTCAAAGCCAAGCTGAAAACTGGCCTGACCTTCATGGCCGGTCAGGAAGGCCCTTACCTCATCCATTGCAATGAGGGCAAGGACCGTGCAGGCTTCACCATTGCCCTGCTTCAAGCTCTCATGGGTGCCACAGCAGAGGAAATTGGTGAGGACTATATGGTCACTTATGCGAACTTCTTCGGTGTCGAGACAGGCACCACCAAGTATACTAAGATTATGGAAGGCAACATCATGGAATCTCTCCGTGACATTGCCGGCCTCGCCTCTGGCGCAAGCCTGACCGGCGTTGATTTGGTCAAGGCTGCCAACGATTATCTTTTGGGCATCGGCCTCACTGCGGAGCAAGTCGCTCAGATTCAGACCAACCTCTCCACTCCCAACGCTATGGACGCAGCGGCCTAATCAGCCTTGGGCTGAACTGGCTCAAACAAATGAAAAGACCAGCTGCCTGTTGGGCGGCTGGCCTTTTTTTGCGTGCTCTAAATTTTAATAGCAGGACTTTGCAATAATCCGATATAAGATTTAGGCTTGCAGATGTTGCCCCATCAGGCTATGTTCTCTTGCAGTATAAATGCAAAGTTTCCGGCAATTAGCGTAGAATTCTACATTAAGGATCAAAAAAGAAGCTCCCTGCCAGAAGGCGGGGAGCTTCTCTCAAAGCCAAAAATAAAAGTCCTCACGCAGCCGGAATTCCCTCCGGCACAGCAGACTCCGGTGCTGCCTCCGATTGGGCAGACGAATCAACTTGAGGTGGTGTCTCCGGATTTACAGGAGCAGGGGGTTCTATCGGAATGGGGGTTGGCAACACAAAGCCTGGAGGCGGCTCCAAACCGTGGAGCACAGCATCTGCCGGATTGATAATCAAAATTCGGTCTCTGCGCCGATAATTGTTGGTGCTCTCCAGCTCTCGGGAAATCAAATTCCCTTCGCCGTCGTGAATTACCTTCCAAACAATTACTTTCACGCCGGTATAACCGTCAACGGCCTCTTCCACCGTGCCGATGGGAACGGCTTCGCTGAGCTCATAAATCGTCTCAAAAGGATTCTGGTCTGAGTAGGCTCGCTCAAAGCTCACCACCCAATCGTTGGTTTTCGTGCCCAGAATCGAGATAGACAGGTTCCGCCCCGACATCACTGAGACGATCTTAATGGGGTACTCGGTGTCGTTTTCAAACTTAAAGTCCGGTGCCGGATTGAACACGGTTGCATCCAGTCCGTCCCGAATATAGCCCACCACATAGGCGTGCTGCGCTCGCTGTATCACCTTGAGGTTAGCGTGGAACACCGCATAATAAATCATACTGGACACCTGGCAAATACCGCCGCCTAGGTCATCCACAGTCTCTCCCCGAACATACACCGGCGCATTCAACAGCTGACTGCGCTGGGCGTTCATAACCGCCAGATAGGAGAACGACTCGCCGGGCAAAAGCACCATTTCGTTCACTGCATTGGCCATCACCCGCACATTGCTCACTCGGTTGGCAATGCCGCCTACATAGGTGTCGCTCTGCCCGAGCACATCCCGGAATAAAATTTCCTTCAGCCCTTCGGTGGTCATCTCCGGTTCGGTCAATATCAGCTTGACAAAACCAGATGCGCCTTCAGGAGCTCTGTCGTATATGGCTTGCGCCTCCTGTGCTCTTGCTCCATCCAGTGAAAGTCCGGTCACATGGGGCAAAATCGACCTTGTCTCAGGGTCAAACACTGCATTTTCCGGCTCTACATAAATCTGCTTCGCCACCGCTGCCATGTCAAACTCATCCGCTGATTTCACCATAATCGGAATCTCCAGTGGCTGGCTCTGGTTGAGAAAAATATCTGTAGAAAGCAGAAGCTCTTTCACCTGCTCCTCATCCAGCGCCTGATAGCTGGTGCCCTTGACAAAATGCAGCGTATCATCTCGCACCTCGAAAGTCGTGCGACCCTCGCTTTGACTCACCAGTGCATGCAGCTCTGCAATCTTCTTGTCAAAAGCGGCCTGGTCAACAATTTCAATGAGCCCCGGGTCACCGGCTGCTACAGTTGCGCCTCCCGGGGACAAAAACTCTGCGCCATAGAATGGGAAAATCGTATGATGATGAAGAGCGGTGATGCGCAGCCACAGCTGCTCCCTGTCAACATCAATCACGCTTCGGTCAAAGTGAACTGTGCTGCCCCCATACTGGAATGTGGTGGACAAAACGCCCAAGTCTACAATCTTTGCGTCCAATTCAGCGAAAAGCTCGTCACTGGTCAGGTTTTTTACCGACCAGCCAAAATCTTCGAGTTTCACCTCGCCAACAACAACCATCTCACTGGCTGCAACCCAGCCACACAGCGCCAAATATCCACCAACGACCAAAAGTGCCAAAACTAAAAAAGCTTTGCCACCCGAACTTTTTTTCTTCTCCGTGGACGGCGCTTCGGTTTTCGCCGCTATCCGCTTACCTTGCTTATCAGCCATCAAAACACCTCGATACGTAGATAACGTCTTTCTTTGCATAATTAAAGACATTATACGCATTTTTCCAAGAAAAAGCAATGACAGAACGGTTACAATATAATTTCCGCAGGAAATGTTGTCCAGTTTACTGCATCCGAACACCTCGACCTCTTGCAATTCAAGCAAATCTACGGTAAAATAGAGAAAAGTCATTTTAATCTGATTTTAATGATGTATCCATACTGCTTTTTAATTTTTCTCTATACAATGGAATTTACATAGAAGCAAAGTAAGCTATCGGAGGAGAACGCCATGGGTCACCCTTATCACGAAAACAATAATCAGTCTCACCGCAACGGCACGCACTGGGGTTACGTGCTGCGTCGGCTCTTGCCTGGTGGCATTCTTTGCCTCACCGGCGTTTTAACATGGCTAGGCGTGATTTTAATTGCCAAAAATCTGGTGGAAATGTTTAACAGCGGCCAGCTTGGCGGCGACAAGGCAAACCAGAACCATCAGGCTCGGTGGCAGGGCAGTAACTACCGCCAATCCGGCGGCAATTACGCCCCCAAAACCGGCGCATATTCTTACACGTATCACCAGCAGGACGGCTCCGCCCACAGCAACCATGCCCGGGCGGAGCGTCAGGCAAAGTACCAACATCAGCACCATCAACATCATCATCAGCAGCAGCGCTACGAAGGAAACGAAGCCCGCTACTCCACCCAAATTCCCTATCAGGGTGCCAGCCTTCGCCGTCCTCCGGAAGGTAAGCTGCTTTTGGTTTTTGGCATTATTCTCGCAGCAATGTTCGCCATTCCCACAGTGGTTGGCGCTTTCGAATTCGTCAGATATCAGTATTACGGCGACCTCGTTGGCTCTGCCGTTTGCAGCATGTTCACTGGTGCCGGCGTTCTTATGGCATGGCTGGGTAACCGGAAAACCAAGATAGCCCGCCGATA
>JGI994J12354_10000527_pt1 | contig 38095 bp, 32 predicted proteins | sample IntmicLarv3ML3BL_FD_12354 | JGI IMG/M metagenome (IMG submission 12354) | reverse complement strand
TCTATTTAAAATATGTTTGTACAAATTCTTAACACTGCGTAGGATTTTTTCTATCTAACTTCACAATGCATATTTCTTAACCGCTATGTTAGTATAACCTTATATGTTCCATATGTCAATCAGTTTATTTAGCCAAAAGACCCACAAATTGAAATCAATCAACTTATAAGTCTTTTTACTACTAATTGTTTCTTTATAAAATAAATTTATTATTATCTATATTTTCTGTTGTTTTTTCTATGTCTTCATATTTTTCTTTATATTTCAAACATAAATGATATTTTACGGCATCTGTAAAATTTTCTATAAACATAAAATCTTTAATATTTATAACTGGAACCGAATAAAATATATTTATTTCTGAAGAATACTCTTTAGCATTTTTAATATCTTTAATAATATCTTCCCAAGAAACATTTAACTTTGCATTATATAAAACAATTGGTTGCAATTTTTTCTTAGACATAACTATACTTTTATATTGTAATTCTATATCAGTCAATCCAAGTTCTTCCTCTATTTCGCGTTTTGCACAAGCTAACAAAGGGTTTCTATTTTTGAAATCCTGTTCATTTAAGCTTCCTGTTACAGTACTGCTGAAAAATCCTGAAGATATCAATACATTCTTTGAACGCTTCACTATTCCAACATTGCCATTTTTATCTTCAATCAATATACTTACAGCAATTATATTTGCAAGATTGCTATTATCAACAACATCTGAGAAATCATTAAGACCATTTATCTCTACTATGTTAATAATTTTATTTACAAGTGCGACCTTATCACTATTGCATATAGAATAATTTAAAAACTTTTTTCTATTATGATAAAGATTATTTGTCAATATAAAATCAAAAAAACCTACTTTTGAGATTTCAAAATTTTTTTCTGTCACCCTATCAAGCCTTACTGAAACTCCATTGTATGAGTCGTTCTTTAAACCCATTAATTCTAGCAATTTTTTTTGCTCATTTTCCGAAAAAGGATTTGCAAATTTTGTTTTTTCCAGTTTTTTCACAACAACATTTTTATTACTTATGAGCCAAACATTATTTTTAATAGTTTCTTCCATAATTTGAATCCCCCTTATAATTTATATCTGCATTTTAATCATGCTAAAAAATATTTTAAAACAATGGCAATAACTATTACAGACCCACCAATAATACCCATCAACAATGTTGACAACATATTAGAGTTATCTTTTTCTATAATTGTTTTAAAGGAGCCAAAAGCAATTAATAAGGCACCTAGCATAACTAACAATAAAGAAACAGCTTCAGAAAATATTAGTTTTGTAGAAATTTGAACTGATGATATTATAAAAGTAATAATTGCTGAAAAGAATCCAATAAATTCTAAAATATTATTTTTACCATCTTGTATATCATCTTTAATATTCTCTTTAATATTACTTATTTCTTCTAACTTGCCATTAATATTATTATATGTCTCTTCCATCAATTTTGCTGTCTGACATTTTATCAAGTAACTTTGATATTCTGATATTCTTATAGCATAATCCTCTTTTGTATCTTCCAAATCAATAGCTTTTAATATATTCTGTCTTGCATTTTTATAGTCCCCCTTTATTACTTGGAGTCGCCCTAATGTACAATAATATTTAGGATAATTAGAATTCATAATAATAGCTTTATTGATATATTTAAAAGCAAGGTCTAATGTTTTGCCATCTATTAATATATTTTCATCTGACATCATTGCAACTATTTCAGAAAAGTTATTATAAAAACCTGGATAACTACTATCATAACTATCATCTTCTATAATTTTATGTAAGGACTCTTTAGAATATTCCAATGCAATTTGCAAATTGTTTGCATCTCCATACTTCCTAAACACCATACTCATTTGAAAAAGAAATAAAGGTTTTTCAATGAAAATCTCTTTATAAGATATACATACTTCTTCCATCTTGGAAAATTTCTTGTTTCTTCTAAATAAAACCATTAGTGTGTAGAACGCAGAAAATCTAATTTGTATAGCATTAGACTTATCTTCCAAGATGGAAAACAAATCTCTTTCTATAGAAGATTGTGAATTTGTTATGAAACTAGTAATCTGAGTTGTAAATTCAGGCGAACTATCAAATGGAAGTTTGTTAAGAAAATCTATAATTTTATCTTTCATGTCTTTATCTTTCTTTTTTATTTTTTTATTATATCATTGTAAAATTCAGAAAACAATATTATTATAAATTGCTTTTTAATTTTAATTTGAAGGAAAACCTTTTGTGCAAAAATTGTTGTGCAAAAAAAATGGTAGTATTTCCATACTAACCATTCCAAATTTATTCTAATATTTTTCCCCAACTTTTAGTTGTTTTTGTAGTTTTTCCCCAACTTTTCGGATTATTGTAAACCTATTTAACTCTCTTTCATTTATTTTAAAAATTATACACAATCTCCATAAATATTGATTTAAAGCATAATTCACATATACCTTACACAAAATAGTTTTTTAATAATATAGCTTTTCTCGAAGAGTAATGCACTCTTAATCTGACGGTCGTGGGTTCGATTCCCTCCTGACGCACCAAAAAAATTATTATCACACCTATTGGTATGATAATAATTTTTTATGCTTTTACAATTAACCTTTTTTCAAATTCCCTCAAATTTTATTAATATAAAAGTATAAATATTTAGATCAACACTACTTAACTGTAATAATATAAATAAGTTTTACAAAAAAATTAAAGTTAATGTTTTTAATATTGGAATATAGCTTTAAATATGAAAACATGATAAAATTAAAATTATTTAAAATAAAAAAGTTAATAGTGTTTTATAAAAAGGAGAGATAAACATGAATAGATTGATAATTATATGTGGTAATAGTGGTTCTGGAAAGTCTACTCTTATTAGAGAATTTGCTAGTAAATATGAGAATGTTGAAATAATAAAGAAATATACTACTAGAGAAATAAGATCTGATGAAAGCAATGTTCCAGAGGTACAAGCAGGATGTTCAAAAGAATTTATGAAACAATTTGAATATTCTTATAAACTTTTAGGAAACATTTATGGTTTCTCAAAATTAGAAATTGATAATTGTTTAAGTAGTAATAAAAATCCGATTATTATAATAGGAAATGCTGAAATGTTTGATGTTCTTTTAAAAGAATATGGAAAAATAGCAATGCCTATATTTATAATTAGAGAAAGCTCAATAAGTGAATTAATGAAGAATTTCGAACAACAGAAAAGATCAGATAAAGAAATAGAAACAAGACTACAGAATATTAATATTGCTACTACAGATGTTTTCAATCCACGAATTGAATGTTTTGAACAAAGAATAATATTAAATTCAATTGGGTTACCAAAAAAGGGTTTAGATAAACAATTTAAATTTATTTGTGATAAATTTGATGTTGATTTAGGAAAAACACACAGGTAATTATGATAATAACATTACAAAAGAAAATAAAAAGATAATTAAGGAATTAAAGTGAAAATATTAATATATAATTAGAAAGACAATGAAAAAAGGAAGAAGAAAGGAGAAACTATAGCATCTGGATTCACAGTAACAGGAAATATAGTAGAAAATAATGCAGCAAGTATAAGTGTAGAAGTACCAAGTACAGCAACAAGTGGAAGCTATTCAATAGAAGTAAGTTATGCAGGAGCATTAATGCAATCAAAATCATTCACAGTAGAAAATAATACTCCAGAACCAACAATAACTTTAGGAAATATAACAAGTCCTACATCAATAGTGGCAGGTAAAGCAGGAACACTAACATTACCAGTAGTAACTACTGATATACCAGATGGTGAAAAATTAGATATAATAATCAAAAAAGATGGGGCAACAGTGAGTGGAATTACAGTAACAGGAAATACAGTAGAAAATGATGCAGCAAGTATAAGTATAGAAATACCAAGTACAGCAACAAGTGGTAATTATTCAATAGAAGTAAGTTATGAGGGAAAAACTATAGCAACAAAAACATTTACTATAGCAAGTAATACTACTCAAGAAAAAGAGAAAGAAACAGTAAAAAATACAGATACAGATGGTAGTAAATATATGGGAGTTTTACCAAAAGCAGGAACAAAAGCAGTAATATATCCAATGTTAGTTATAGTACTTGCAGGAATAACTTTTAGAAGTATCAAAAAGATTAAGGACTTTAAAGAATTAAAATAATAAAATTATAAAAATATATGATGGAATATTTTTCAACGAAAAATGTTTCGTCATTTTTTTGTTTTAAATTACTTTTTATTTTTAGTTTATTTATATCAAATTAAATTATTAATTCAAAAAGTTTAATTTAAAAAGAATATTTAATAGAAATTAGTTGTAATATATGATATAACTATCTTATAATTTGAGGAGGTATTTAGACATGCAAATTTATATGATAAATCCTAGAAAAGATTTTTCACATTATCAATTAGAAAAATTAGATAATATGAATACTATTTTTATTGGTGATATATCACAATTGGAAGAAGAAAAAGACATTTACTCAAATTGTGAAAAAATTATAGCAGTGAGCCCAGATTACACAAATTGGGAGTTTTCCAATGAATTAATTAATATGATTCCAAACATAAAAGCACTTTGTTTAGGAACAACTACATACGATTATATTGATTTGAAATATTGTGAAGACAATAATATATTAGTAACAAATATACCAAGATATGCAACAGAATCAGTTGCAGAATATCTCATGTTTTTAGCAATAAATCTTGCAAAAAAATTACCATTACAATTAAAAAACAATAATATACAAGATTTTAAAAAAGAATATATGCAAATGTTAATTGAAGGAAAACAAGCAGGAATAATAGGTCTTGGAAATATTGGTAATAAAGTTGCAGAAATTTGTAGTAACATGAATATGAAAGTTGTTTACTGGTCTAAAAAAACAAAAAATTCAATATATATATTTAATGAATTAGAAGAATTATTTGAAAAATCAGATTTCATATTTTTAACTTTATCTATAAATGATGAAACAAAAACATTAATAACAGAAGAATTGTTAAATAAAATGAAAACTACTGCAAACTTTATAAGTGGTACAGGAAAAGCATTACATAACCATAACATGTTGATTGAAAAAATAGAAAAAGGAGAATTGTTTGGATATGCATTAGAGGAGCCCAATAAAAATATACTTGATTATAAAGGAAATATAATGGTAACTTCAGAATATGCATGGTATACATATGAAGCAACAGAAAAAAGAATGGATATTTGGATAGAAACAATAAAAGGTATATTAGATAATGATTTGAAAAATGTTATAAAATAGGGGGATTTTCTATGATAAAAATATATAATACAGAAATAGCAACAAATAAATTCAGTGAAATAAATGAATATATAAAAGGAAGTTGGATCAATATGATTAATCCAACAGAAAAGGAAATAGAAGAAGTTTGCAAAAATGTTAAAATAAAAGATGAGTTTATAAATTATGCACTAGATAGTGAAGAAAAAGCAAGAATAGATGTTGATGAGGAAGAAAAAACAATATTATTTATAATAGATGTTCCAATAACAGAAAAAGAAAAAGGTACTGAAACATATTCAACAATGCCAATAGGTATGATTGTTGTAAGAGATGAATTTTTTATAACAGTTTCTTTAAAAAGAACTAAATTGATTCAAAATTTTGAAAAAGGAAATATGAAAAATTTTGCAACATATAAAAAGAGTAGATTTATTTTACAATTAATGTTAAATAATTCTTCAAATTATTTGACATATCTAAAAAGAATTAACAAAGAAACAGAAATAGCAGAAAATGTATTAAAAAAATCAATGAGAAATAAAGAATTATTAAAATTATTAAGCTTAGAAAAAAGCTTGGTATATATAACTACTTCTTTGAGATCAAATGAAGCTGTGATGGAAAGAACTTTAAAAATAAAAAGTGTAAAGCTATATGAAGATGATGAAGATATTTTAGAAGATGCAATTATTGAAAATAAACAAGCTATAGAAATGAGTAAAATATATAGTGATATCTTAAATGGAACAATGGATGCATATGCTTCTATAATTTCAAATAACTTAAATGGTGTTATGAAATTTCTTACATCAATAACAATAGTTCTTGCCATACCAACAATGATATCAAGTTTTTGGGGAATGAATGTAGAGTTACCATTTCAAAATAATATATGGGGATTTTGTATAATGGTATCAATATCAGTAGTGTTAACTTTAATTGTAACATGGTGGCTTAAAAGAAAAGATATGTTAGATTAAAAAGAATTAGTAATAAGTAAGGAAAAGATATGTTTGAAAACATTCTAAATATGGTATATAATATTTGAAAACAAAAAGTAGGAGGAATTAATAATGTTATCTGCAAATGGAGTTACACTTAGATTTGGAAAAAGAGTATTATTTGAAGATGTAAATATAAGATTTGGAAAAGGAAACTGTTATGGGCTAATAGGAGCAAATGGTGCAGGAAAATCTACATTTTTAAAAGTTTTATCTGGAGAAATTGAAGCAAGTAAAGGAGAGGTTTCAAAAGATAAAGGTGAAAGACTTTCTGTACTTAAACAAGATCATTTTGCTTTTGAAGAATTTAAAGTAATTGAAACAGTTATTATGGGAAATGAAGAATTATATAAAATAATGAAAGAAAAAGATGAGATATATGCTAAGCCAGATTTTTCAGAAGAAGATGGAATGAAGGCAGCAAAATTAGAAGAAAGATTTGCTGAACTTGATGGATGGAATGCAGAATCAGATGCGGCAATGTTGCTTAATGAATTAGGAATAGATACAGAAAATCATGAAAAACAAATGCAGGAAATAGAAGCTAAAGAGAAAGTAAAAGTTCTTTTAGCTCAAGCATTATTTGGAAATCCAGACATTTTATTATTAGATGAGCCAACAAACAATTTAGATATAAAAAGTATTAAATGGCTTGAAGACTTTTTAATTGATTTTGAAAATACAGTAATAGTAGTGTCACATGATAGGTATTTCTTAAATAAAGTATGTACAAATATAGCTGATGTTGATTTTGGAAAAATAAAGGTCTATCCAGGTAATTATGACTTTTGGTATGAATCTAGTCAACTTGCACTAAAACAAATGAAAGAATCTAATAAGAAAAAAGAAGAGAAGATGAAAGAACTACAAGACTTTATTGCAAGGTTTAGTGCAAATGCTTCTAAATCTAAACAAGCTACCTCAAGAAAAAAATCATTAGAAAAAATAGAGTTAGATGAAATAAGACCTTCAAATAGGAAATATCCATATGTTGATTTTAAAACTGATAGAGAGCCAGGAAATAATATATTAGAAGTAAAGAATATATCAAAAACAGTAAATGGAGAAAAACTTTTAGATAAAATATCTTTTGTTGTAAAAAAAGATGATAAAATAGCTGTGTTAGCAGATAATGAAAATGCTAAAACATTATTATTTCAAATATTAGCAGGAGAAGTAGAGCCAGATGAAGGATCTATAGAATGGGGAACAACAATAACATCATCATATTTCCCTAAAGATAATAATTATTTATTTAATCAAGATGTTAATATAACAGATTGGCTAAGACAATATTCTAAAGATCCAGATGAAACATATGTAAGAAGCTTTTTAGGAAGAATGCTTTTTTCTGGAGAAGAAGCTTTGAAAAAAGTAAGTGTATTATCTGGAGGAGAAAAAGTAAGATGTGTATTATCTAAAATGATGTTATCAGGAGCTAATTTCTTAATATTAGATGAACCAACAAACCATTTAGATATGGAAAGTATAACAGCACTTAATGATGGAATGTCTAAATTTAAAGGAAATATGATATTTACATCACATGATCATCAATTAATGCAAACAGTTTCAAATAAAATTATAGATATAAAAGAAAATGAAGTGATTGAAAAAGAATGCTCATATAACCAATATTTAGAATTGGAATAATTAAGTAAAAAAATAAAAAATATATTTAAATCAAAATAAAATAAAAATAAAAATAAAAAAACCAGCATGCTGGTTTTTTTGTTGAAAGATAATGAATTGTTTTAATTGATTGTTGTTAATGTATAATTGTTTTGATATAATAAAAAAGCTTTAGGGAAAAACAAAATAGATATTAAGAAGGGAAAAATATAATGGAAAAAATAATTAAGATAATAGCAGAAGAATTAAAAATAAAAGAAATACAAGTAAAAGATACAATAAATCTTGTAGATGATGGAAATACAATTCCTTTTATAGCAAGATATAGAAAAGAAGTTACAGGTGGTCTGAGTGATGAAATACTAAGAGAACTTGGAGAAAGACTTTCATATTTAAGAAATTTAGAAAAAAGAAAAGAAGAAGTTATAAATTCAATAGATTCTCAAGAAAAACTTACAGAAGAGATAAGTGAAAAAATAGAAAATGCAAAAACTTTATCAGAAGTAGAAGATATATATAGACCATATAAGCAAAAAAAGAGAACAAGAGCAACAATTGCAAAAGAGAAAGGTTTAGAATCACTGTCTTTAATAATATATATGCAACAAGAGAAAAAAGATATTAATGAGATTGCAACAAAATATATTAATGAAGAAAAAGAAGTGAAAAATGTAGAAGAGGCAATAGCAGGAGCTTTAGATATAATAGCAGAAAATATTTCTGATAATGCAGAATATAGAAAGCAAATTAAAAGAAAATGCTATATTAAAGGATTAATATCTACAAAAGCAACTAAACCAGAAGAAAAAACAGCATATAATATGTATTATGATTTTTCAGAACCAATAAATAGAATACCAAGTCACAGAATATTAGCAATAAACAGAGGGGAAAAAGAAGAGTTTTTAAAAGTAAAATTAGAAAAGCCAGAAGAAGAAATTTTAGATTTTATGCAAAAAGATATAATACAAGAAAAAACTCAATTTTCTAATATGCTAATTGAAACAATTGAAGATAGTTTTAAAAGATTAATAGAACCATCAATAGAAAGAGAAATAAGATCAGATTTAACAGAAAAGGCAGAAGAAAAAGCAATAAAAGTGTTTGGCCAAAATGCTAAACAATTACTATTAGGAGCACCTATTACAAACATGACAGTTATGGGATTTGATCCAGCATATAGAACAGGCTGTAAAATAGCTATAATAGATGAAACAGGAAAGGTTTTAGATACAAAAACAGTGTTTCCTACAGCACCACAAAATGATGTAGAAGGTTCAAAGAAGATATTACTTGATTTAATTGAAAAAAACAAGGTGAATATGATTGCAATAGGAAATGGAACAGCCTCAAGAGAATCTGAAATATTTGTTTCAAACATGATAAAAGAATGTAGTAGAGAGATTCATTATGTAATAGTTAGTGAAGCAGGAGCTTCAGTATATTCAGCATCAAAACTAGCAACAGAGGAATATCCAGACATAAATGTATCTATAAGAGGAGCAATATCTATAGCAAGGCGTTTACAGGATCCTTTAGCTGAATTAGTAAAGATAGATCCAAAAGCTATTGGTGTTGGACAATATCAACATGATGTAAATCAAAAAAGATTAGAAGAAAGCCTAACGGGAGTGGTAGAAGACAGTGTAAATAAAGTAGGCGTAGATGTTAATACAGCAACTCCATCATTATTATCATATATATCAGGATTAAATAAAGTTATAAGTAAAAATATAGTAAAATATAGAGATGAAAATGGTAAAATAAAAAATAGAAAAGAATTATTAAAAGTACCTAAGTTAGGTAAAATAGCTTTTAAACAATGTGCAGGTTTTATAAGAGTAGTTGATGGAGATAATCCGCTAGAAATAACAGCAGTGCACCCAGAAAGCTATAGTATAGCAGAAAAATTAATGAATATTTTAGAATATAAAACACAAGATTTAAAAGATAAAGAAAAATTAAGTGAAATAAAAATAAAATTAGCAGATGTAGATATAAAGAAATTATCAAAAGAATTAGATGTTGGAGAAATGACATTAAAAGATATAGTGGAAGAAATCATAAAACCAGGAAGAGATCCTAGAGAAGATATGCCAAAACCAATATTGCGTAGTGATGTATTGAATTTTGAAGATTTAAAAGAAGGAATGGTATTAACAGGAACAGTTAGAAATATTATTGATTTTGGAGCATTTGTAGATATAGGTGTAAAACATGATGGATTAGTCCATATATCAGAATTAAGTGATAAGTTTGTTAAAAATCCTGCAGATGTTGTTTCTATAGGAGATATTGTAAAAGTAATAGTAATAGGGATAGATAAAGATAGACAAAAGGTTAAATTATCTATGAAAATATAAAAAAATAAAACAGCTTTAATTGTATAATTAAAGCTGTTTTTTATAATAAAAACAATGTAAAAAAACAAATTGTTAAACAAATTATTCAGTTTCTTTATTATCATCATTTTTTTCTGCTGAAGTTTCTTCTGGAACCTCTTCTATAATTTTTTCCTCTTCCACATTCTCTGTAACTATTTTTTCTGCAATTTCTTCAACTTTGTCTTCATCTTCTGAAGGTTCAGTAATTTCTTTAGTTTCTTCAACTTTAGTTTCAAATTCTACATTTTCAATAATATCATCTGTTTTACCAATAAGGTTTTCATAGAATACTACAAGAGAAATATTCATATATGGAGTTAACCACAAATATCCTACACCTAAAGTTAAGGTTGCCAAAATATTCCAACCAATAAAAGAAAGGTTTAAACAAAAATATTTAAATTTATTGCCATTCATTAGTTTGCTACTTTCTTCTACAATTTCTTTTCCAGTCATATCTGGATTATCATTAAGTATATAATATACTAACGAATAAGAAAAACCTTTAATTATGCAAAAAACTAATGAAGCAAGGTAACAAGAAAGACCTAGTGGTATCAAAAATATAAAAATAAAATTAGAAGTTGTAGCTAATACAAAAGTTCCTATGACTATCAATGCTATAGAAAGAACAAGACAAATAATTGGTAATATCATTTTTAATAAAGTATTTCCAAAAACACTCCATACTTTATTAAAATTAGAAAAACCATCTTTTATAAAATCAATATAATTAAGTTCTTGTTTTCTTTTTAATTTTATAAAAGTAGTTACCAATCCAAAAGACATAGGAATTAATATTACATATGATGCAAGAGATATCAGAAAACTGACCATCTCAAGAGATGCTAAAGAACTAATAAACCTTATCATTCCTACTACAAAATTGAAAGCCCAATTTATAGCTAGAAATACTAAAGTTATTAATACTCCCTCTCCCCATCTATCTTTAAGATTAATTCTGGCTCTATTTCTTATTTCTGAAGAATTCATAAATTATTTCCTCCTTTTTATTATATATTATCAAAAAATATTATTTATACTTATTTTGTATTTTTAATATTTTATCATAATCATTTTCTAAAATGTCTAAAAAGACTTTTGCTATATCAGGATCAAATTGTGTACCTGAATGTTTTTGGTATTCATTTTTTACAAAATCAATATCAAGGGCATCTCTATAAGGCCTTTTTGTTGTCATTGCATCAAAGCAATCTGCTATTGCTGCAATTCTAGCATAATAAGGGATTTCATCACCTTTTAACCTACCAGGATATCCTGTTCCATCAAATTTTTCATGATGATGTTTAACAATAGGAACAATATCTTTAAATATTTTAGCATTTGATAGTATATGAGCTCCTATAGAAGGATGGTTTTTAATTTCTGAGTATTCCAAATCAGTCAGTTTTTCTTCTTTTAATAAGATAGAATCTGGAACACCAATTTTACCAATATCATGAAAAAGTCCACCAATTTTTAATGTTTTAATTTGATCTTGATCTAAATTTAATTTTTCACCTATTAATACACTATATTCAGAAACTCTATCAGAATGACCTCTTGTATATAAGTCTTTTGCTTCTACAGTATATGTTAAAGTTTCAATACTTTCCATATAAGCATCTTCCAGCTTTTCATATGTTTCTGCCAATTCAGTGTTTATTTTTTTAATTATATTCATTTGAGAGATTGATTTTATACCAGATTCAATCAAAAGAAGTAATTGGTCCATTTTATCACTTTTTTCACAATATCCTTGAATGTCCAGTCTTTTAATTGTGTCTAAAGGTGGAGCCAAATCTTTATGACCAGTAAGTAAAAGAATATATAATTCTTTATTAAATTCTCTGATTTTTTCAACTACTTGATCACCATGTATGGGCATCATAATAAAATCTAAAATCATAAGGTCAAAATGTTCATTTTTTACTCTTTCTATAGCTTCTTTTGGGTCAGTAACACCAACAAAGGTATATCCAGATCTTTTCAAGAAAATAGATAAAGAATCTATAATTCCTTGTTCATCATCTACTGCAATTATTTTGTATTCAGATGCTTGATTTATTTTGATATTTTTTCTCATTTTATCACCTCATAATTTACTACATTATATATATATAACGTAGTAAAAGCAAGAAAATAAAGCAAAAAATGGGCAAAAATAATATATATGAACAAAGAAACAATAAAAATGACAAAAAATGCAAAATAAATCATTTTTATAAAAAAACATATATGCAAAAATTCAGAAAATTATTTACATATATGTTTTGTATACTAATTATATATTATATTAATTCTTATATAGGAAGAATAATATTGAATTTTGTTCCTTTAGATTCTTCTGATGTAAAAGTAATATTACCATTAAAATGAGCTCTTATTGTAGAATAAGACATATACATTCCAAGGCCAGTTCCATTTTTACCTTTAGTAGTAATCATTTGCTTAAATAATTTTGATTGAATTTCTTGTGACATCCCACTACCATAATCTTGGATTGATATAATTATTGAGTTTTTATCTTTTTCTATAAATAGATCGATTTTTTGATTTGGAGCACCATTATATGATTGTATTCCATTAGAAATCATATTGTTAATAACTTGAACTAATGTGTTTACATCACCATTTAAAGAAATGCTACTATCAACATTTATGTTAGTATCTAATTTTACTAAAGCATTTTGAAGTTCATGTTTCATTAAAATATTAACACGTTTTATTAATTCATCTATTGTAAAACTTATTTTTTCTTCTGTAGAAAGGGCAACTGCTTGTCCTTTAACCGCAGTGATTACATCAGACATATATTCAGTATATGTTTTCATTTTGTTAACCCATAAAGACATATCATTAGCTATATCATGATGATCTTTAGAATCAATTTCAGGATCATCAATTGATAAGCTATATTCTTTTATTAAATCTGTCAAAGCTTCTGCAACACCAGACAGAGACATGATAGGTGTTTTTAAATTGTGTGCAATACCACCAATTAACTGTCCTAAAGAAGCTAGACGTTCTTTTTCCATAAGAAGATCTTGGTTTGATTCAATTTGAGACATATAATCAAGAGTTTTTTCTTGAACCATATTAAAAGATAAAATCAGGTCACCTATTTCATCATTTGAATATAAAGGAATTTTTTTATTTAATTTAATATCGTCATTATTTGATATATCCCTTAGGCTGTTAGCAATATATGTTAGATCAGTAGATAAAGATTTTGAAAAATATAGTAATACAATTGCTAAAAGTGCAATAAGTATAGCAAAATTAACAATAAAGAAATTTATAGTATCAAAAGAAAAGGTTTCATATTGTATACCAATTATAAAAGTTCCATTATCAGCAGATATTTTTATTGAAGATCCTTGAATATCTATACCATAACTTTCATAAGTTCTACCATCATAATTATCAGAAAGTTGCATAGTATAATTTTTCATAAAATTAGATAAAGGTATATTGTTTGAAGTTAATTCACTACCATCTTCTCTTATAATAAAATAAGTAGTTTTACTATATGATGAAGGTATTTTATTTAATATATCAAGTATTTCGCTTTCAGTATATATGTTTTTTTCTTCAAAATTACTATTTAAATATTCAGAATATACTTGAAAAAGTAAATTTTCTTTCTCTACAACAGTTCGAGAATATCCTATTAAAGAAGTTATTGCAATACCAACAATGAACAAAGGAAAAAGTAATAAAAACATAGTTTTTACTAAATTTAATCTTAATCCATTTATAGTAGATTCTTCAAAAGTGTCCATCAATAATTTTTTATAAAAACTTTTTGATAAGATAAATGAAAAAACACTAAAAATAACTGCAAAAGAAAATACCAAAATTAATATTTTCATTATCATAGTTGAAGAATGGCTACCTGTAATTGCTAATACAAAAAACACACCCATTATAGGAATTATTATCATAAATAAAAATATTAAATAAGGTAAGTTAAAGCATTTTTTTCTAATAGAATCCATAACTTTTTTGTTTTTAAACTTTTCATTATTTTTATCTATATACCATAAATCAATATCTTTTAAAATATATTTAAGGAAAAAGGTTATTAAGACCATAATTAGTACACCAATTATAGAAAACTGTTGATAAAATGAAATATAAGACATTTCAATATCAAAAGCTGTATTAATAGATCCTGGTGGATAATTTAATAAAATTGGAAGTAATATTGTTAAAATAAATATTACAATAATAACAACCATGTTATATCTTAAAATAAGTATTGTACTTGGTTTTGAAACATTGTTATTATTAGTTGATTTTTCCTTGTTATTTTTGGGTTTAGTTTTATTTTTTAGTTTTGAATCTTTTTTTAAATCCTTTTTATTCATAATATACTCCAATCATTATATAAAATTAACAGATCTCATGTATTTTAATATTTTATAAATATATGAATTACTACATTCAGGCCATTTAAAATTCATTATATTTAGATATTCTAATGTAAATTCAGATTTTATATTTACACTATAGTTATAGTTTAAATAATTGTCACTATTAGGGTTAAAATCATTAACTATTCCACTTAATACTTTTTTATTGTTTTTTGAAATATATTCTATATGTTTTTTAAAATCAATATCTTCCAAAATATCTATATTTATACCAAATTTTAACAGTTCATTAATAAGGTCTTTTATTTTATACAAATTTTTATTATATAAATGATATGTTTTGTTATCACCAGTATCATATTTTGATAATAACAAAATAGATTTTGTACAATAATCAACAGGAGTAAGTTCAATATGTTGTTCTAACATACTTTTAGAACAAGCTGATATAGATATTATAGACTTAATGCGATTATATAATGCATTAGCAGTGATATTGTTTTGAAAAATACCATCTGAAAATCTTCCAGAAACAATACCAAGTCTCAATATCTTAGCTTGTAAACCTTTTGAAATGTAATCATATACTATTTTTTCAGCTTCAAGTTTACTATTTACATATACATTTTCAGTATAATGTTGACCTATAAATAAGTCATTTTCAGTAAAAGAAGTATTAGTATTATCTTGTTTAACTAAGTAATTTCCAGAAACACTAAGGGAAGATATATGTATATATCTTTTTTTGTTTTTAAATGCAAAATCAACAACTCTTTTTGTACCCTTTATATTAGTATCTTTAAATTTAGTAAAATCACCATAATGATCAACAATAGCAGCACAATGAATATGTGTAGAGGTGTTTTCAGCTATTTTAGATAAATTTTCTTTAGATAATCCTAGGTTGTCCTTATCAATACTACCATTTAATACAAAAATACTATTATCAATTAAAGAGGTAATATCTTTTTTAAAATAAAAAGAATATAAATCAACTAATCTTTTTATTGAATGAGATTGGTTGTTTCCTCTAACTAGACAATATATTTTTGATTTAGAGGTAGATAAAATATCTTCTAATAAATGTATTCCTAAAAAACCAGTTGCACCTGTTAAAAATACATTTCCTAACACATCATTTTTGTTGTGGTCAAAGGATAATATATCATTATTAATAACTTCTTTAGAGTGCTTTTCCATATTTACAGATGAAAATATTTCATTATCCTTTGAAGTAGTAGTGTTATTATTTTTTTTATCAATTTTTTGCTCTGTTTTTTCAGCTAGTAATTTAACAGTAGGATATTTATAAAAATCTTGAGTAGTTATATTCCAATTATATGGAACAAGAGATGTTTGAATGTTTATTATATCTAAAGAATCAATTCCTAGCTCTAAAAAAGTAGATGAAATATCTATATATTCTTTTTTAGTTATTTCTTTTATAATATCAGCTAAAATTATTTCTGTTTTAGTAGTTGCTTTTTCAATTACCTTATTCTTAATATTCACATTAGGTAGTTTTGACCTATCTATTTTACCATTTGGTGTTAATGGAAGAGAATCAAGTTTTATAAAGTATGAAGGAGCCATATATGTAGGCAAGTCTTTCAAAAGGTATCCAAGTAAGTCAACAGTATCAATAGATTCATTAGAAGTATAATAACAGACTAAAAAATCTCTATTATCATATACTACAATAGAATCATTAATTTTTGGATAAGATAGTATTTTTTGTTCTATCTCTCCTAATTCTATTCTAAAACCTCTAAGTTTAACTTGGAAATCAGTTCTCCCTAAATGAACAAGTTCATTTTTGTTATTTATATAAGCTAAATCATTTGTATTATATAATAATTCATCACTAAAAGGAGAATTTATAAATTTTTCATTTGTTAATTCAACTCTATTTAAGTAACCATTAGAAACACCATCACCAGAGATATATAGTTCACCAGGAATGTTTTTTGGTAATATATTTAAATCATTATTTAAAATATATACTTTTGTATTACTAATAGGAGTACCTATAGTAATATTACTAGAATTTGTTTGGTTTTTTATTGTAGACCATACAGCTGTTTCTGTAGGGCCATATACATTATATATATTTGCCTTTGTTAAATTTTTAAAATTAGTTAACAAAGATTCAGAAAGAGGTTCTCCTCCAACTAAAATATCTTTCAAATTTTTAAAATAATCAAGACTGCTTGTATCTGATAATAAAATATTAAATCTTGAAGGTGTAGTTTGAATCATATCTACATTATGTTTTAAGCAAAGGGAATTAACTTTACTTGGAACATTTTGTTCAGATTCGTTTGCTAAAACTATTTTCATACCACTAAGTAGTGAAGCCCAAATTTCCAAAACAAAAATATCAAAACATATTGTAGTTAAAGAAATCATTGTTTTTGATGGTATAAAATCAATTTCTTTTTTCATACCAATAATAAAGTTATTAATGTTTTTGTGTGTAAGCATAACTCCTTTTGGTTTACCTGTAGAACCAGAAGTATATATTAAATAAATTAATGAATCAGGTTTACCACTTAAGCAAAGATCTTCTTTTGAATAAGAAGAATATATAAAGCTGTTTAAAGAAATATTAATTTTTTCACAAGAAGATATGTCTAAAGAAGAAAGTTTTTTATTCACAAGTAAGATATCAGTTTTAGAATCTTCTAACATATATTTTATTCTATCTTCAGGATATTCAGGATCAATTGGTAAATAAGCTGCACCAGTTTTAATAATTGCTAATATACCAATTATCATTTCTAAAGATCTATTTACCATTATACCAACAATAGAACCAGAGCCTATTTCCTTTGATCTTAAAAAGTGTGCTAGGCTATTAGCTTTTTCATTCAATTCTTGATATGTAAGAGAGTTATTCTCACATATTAAAGCAGTATTAAATGGTGTTTTTAATACTTGATCTTCAAATAGTTGATGAATAGTTTTATTTTTTTCATATATAGTATTTGTATTATTAAAATCATCTAAAAGAAGTTTCTCTTCTTTTGTCAAGATTTCTAAATTTTTTATAATAAGATTAGGATTATTAATCACTTCATTAATAATATAAATAATTCTTTTATGAAGAGAAACAATATCTTCTTCATTAAATATGTCTAATAAATAGTCATAAGCAAAAGTAAGATTACCAGAATCATTTATATCAAATATATGTATATTCATACTTTCAGTTAGATGCTTGTTAAATCTCCACTCACAAGAATAATCAACATTAGAATCTTTACTATTATTTTTAGCATTTTGATAAGAAACCAATATATCATATAGATTATCTGTCATATTGTTATTTTTACGAACATCTTTTAAAAGAGAATCATATGGATATTTTTGATGTCTAAAATATGATAATTGATCTTTAGTAATAGTATTTAATAGATCTAAAGCAGAACTATCTCTGTTAATATTACTAATAAAAGGCATAGTACCAATAAACATACCCATAGTATGTTTGTCTTTAAAATTAGAACGATTAAGTACAGGTGTACCTAAAACAATATTAGTGTTATTAGATATTTTATATAAATATATAGATAATATAGTTATAATTAAACTATATGGCGAAGTCTTATTTTTACTACAAAATTCTTTAATATCAGATGTTTGAGCATCTCCAATTTCAAACATTAATCTTTTAGCATCTGTTCCTTTTTTTTCTTTATTTAAAACATTAAAAGTAGATATATCAGAAAAATTTTGTAATATATCAGACCAAAAAGTTTTATCTTTTAAATATTTATCTGACAATAAATATTCTTTCTCAGAATTCACATAATCAACATATGAAGGAAAAGAATATTTTGAGTCAATATTGTTTTTTAAATCATAATAAATGTCTGCTGTGATATTAGTTAACAAATCCATTGACCATGCATCAGAAATTAAATGATGAAAAAGAGCTATTACTCCTCCTGATCCATCCTCAAACCTAAATAATTCGAAATGAAAAAGTAAAGAATTATTAATTTCAAATGGTCTAGAAGTAACAGTATCTATATATTGGTTTATATTTTCTTTTGAAACATCAACAATATCAATATTAAAATATTCATATTTATCAAGGTATTGTTTTGGATTACCTTCTTTATTAATAATTTTAATTCTTGTAGCAGAATTTTCTTTAACAGCTATATTTAAAGCTTTTTCTAATAAAGAAAAATCTATAATTTCATTAATAGTCATGATTCCACAAACATTAGCAATAGGCAAGCCAGTATAAACTTGTTCAGTAAGCCAAATTGATTTTTGTGGACTAGTTAAATTAAAAAGAGAGTTTTCCATAAATTTTACATCCTTATTCATTAGTATTTTCTATTTGTAAAACACAAATTTTTTAACACAATTAGTATTTTTTTGATTATATACTTATAAGAAAAAAAATACAATTATTTTGTCAATAAAAGTAAAAAAATGTTATATAAAAAATTAACTTTTAGATTGATTATAAAAATGTTTAAAAAATCCATTTATGGTAAAAATATAAAGAGAAGAGATTGAAAATATTTTGGAGGAGATATATGAATAGATATAAAGAAAAAAGAATAAAAAAAACATTAATATTTATAATAATATTAATGTTTTTAATAATTATAGCTTTTTGGATGTATAACATGTATTCAAAAATAAATATTTCAAACTATTCTGAAACAAATGTCCAAGGAGTACAAAAGGTTTCAAAAACAGTAGAAGAAGAAAATATAAAAAGCACACAAATTGTGGATGTTATAGAAAATGTAACAAAAGGTGTGGTAGGCATTTCAAAAATAAAAAATAATGGAAACTCTATTTTTCTAAAAGATGGAGCAAAGCAACTAGGGCTTGGGACAGGTTTTATTGTTTCGGAAAATGGATATATAGTAACAAATGAACATGTTTCAGGAGGAAAGTTTAGCAATTGCTATGTTACATTAGAAAATGGAAAGATATACAATGGAAGTGTAGTATGGTCAGATACAGATTTAGATATAAGCATTGTAAAGGTTAATATGAAAGATTTATCTTTTTTAGAGATAGGAGATTCAAATAATTTAAGAATAGCAGAACCTGTATATGCTATAGGAAATCCAATAGGGTATGAATTTCAAAGAACAGTTACATCAGGGATAATAAGTGCAATAAATAGAACAATTAAGTTTGATGAAGACGAAAGAGAAATATATATGTCAAACCTTATTCAAACTGATGCAACAATAAATCCAGGAAATAGTGGGGGTCCATTAATAGATGTTGAAGGAAAGGTTGTAGGGATTAATTCAGTAAAAATAACAACAGCTGAAGGAATAGGATTTGCAATGCCAATAAATATTGTAAAACCTATAATTCAAAAATATATAAAAACAGGAAGTTTTGAAGAAGCAACAATAGGAGTTTTTGCATATGATAAAAATGTAATTCCATATTTAAATTCTGATCTTAAATTTGATACAGGTATATATATAGCACAAGTAAATAGAGGCAGTTGTGCAGAAAAAGCAGATTTAAAAGAAGGAGATATAATTTCAAAAATTGATGGAATTGAAATAAACAAAATGAATGATTTAAAAGAGTATATATATAACAAAAACCCAGGTGAAGAAGTTACATTAAGTATAAGTAGAAACAATAATATAAGTGAAATAAAAATTATTTTAGACAAAAAGTAATTTTAAAAAAGACAAAAAACAAAGGTCAAAGATTAAAGATTTAAGTATTTTATTTTAAATATCTTAAATCTTTTTTTTCTATACTTTTGAGAAAAACTAATATAATAAAATAAATTAATATATATATAATAATTTTAACAACAAGTGAAGAAATTGAAATGTTTTTATTTATGTTAACTAAATTAACAACAATGTTAGTGATAATGATTCCAGAAATAGGTTTAATAATCCAATTCAAATAATCAATTTTTGTATTGGTTGTTTTTAGTAATTGCTTAAAACTAATTAATGCATTAAATATTTCACTTATAGAAAGAACAATAATATATCCAATAAGACCATAAAGAGGTAAAAGAAAATATATAAGACCTATGCTTACAAAAAGATCTAATATATTTATTCCCATAACACTTAATTGTTTATCTAGACCTTTCAAAATACTATCTACAATAGTATCTAAATACATAAAAATAATTAGTGGAGAAAGTATTTTTATGTATAGAGAAATTTCAGAAGTATTATATATAACAAGACTAAGTTCTTCTGAAAAACACCAAAAAACACCAACAATACAAGTAGAAAATATTAAAGTAACTTTTAAAATATATGATACAGACTTATTTATTTTATAAGTCTCTTTTTTTGTATTGTAATATGCAAACTCAGGAATTAGTAAACTACTAAATGAAATTATTAAAGTACTAGGAAACAATATTATAGGAAGAACCATTCCGTTAATCATACCATATCTAGATAATGCATATTCACATGACATACCTGACTTTTCTAGTCTTAAAGGTATTAGTATTTGTTTTAAAGTAGAAAGGCCAGAACGGATATAAGATGTTATAGCAATAGGAATAGATATATTTAAAATTCTTTTGTCTAAATTAGTTTTAGATTCAAAATTAGATTTATATTTTGAAATATCAAAAAGATATAAAAAATATAAACATATAAAAGATAAAAATTCAGAGATTGTAACACCAAGAACTAAGGATAAACATGCAAAATCTATTCCAGATGGCATGAACCTACTTAAAAGATATGAAACTAATATAACTTTTATAACTTGTTCAAAAACTTGTGTACAAGCAGATTTCAAAACTCTTCTTATAGCAGAAAAATAACCAGTTATAGCAGAGGATACTGATACAAAAGGAAGACTAACAGATATAACATAAAAAGGAATGGCTGATATTTTATTGTGTAACCAAACTGAGGAAATATAATTTGCAGAAAAAAACAAAATAGATCCTGATATTATTCCAAAAAACAAGCTATATTTTATACATTTTGTCATAGCTTTTTTTATGTTTTTTTCATATCCATAAGCTAGTTCTTCAGAGACTATACGCATACTAGCCAAATTAATTCCAGAAAGAGCAATAGTTACAGCAAACATATATACAGACATAACAAGCTGATAAACACCAACTCCTTCTGGTCCAATTTTATTAGAAATGTATACATTAAAAGAAACACCTATAGTTCTTAAAAGAAAAGAGGTTATAGTTAAAATAATTCCATTAAATAAAAATGTTTTAATTTTTTTCAAAGTATCACCTGTTTTAATATATGAAGTATCAATTGAGATAATGTTAAAAAAATATAAATTAGAACATAAAAAAAGTGATGTAAAACGATAGTAACTTTTTTATGTATATTAGAATAATATGTAATAGGATAAATTTGTAGGAGGATAATTATGGAAGAAATACTAAAGGTAAAAAATATTAGTAAAAAATATCAAGCAAAAAATGGTGAAATAGAAGCAATAAAAGATATAAGTTTTAATGTTAAAAAAGGAGAATTTGTAAGTATAATTGGTCCGAGTGGATGTGGAAAATCTACAATATTATCAGTAATTGCAGGACTAGAAGAAAAAACATCAGGAGAAATCTACATAGAAGGAGAAAAGTTATCAGGAATTTCTGCAAGTATAGGATATATGCTGCAAAAAGATAGTCTTTTAGAGTGGAGAAATATATATAATAATGTGATTTTGGGATTAGAAATAAGAAAAATAAAAAATAAAGAAAACGTAGAATATGTAGAAAAGTTATTAAAAAAATATCATTTATATGATTTTAAAGATAAATATCCTTCTCAATTATCAGGAGGAATGAGGCAAAGGGTTGCATTGATCAGAACATTGGCAATTAGACCAAAAATATTGTTACTAGATGAAGCTTTTTCAGCATTAGACTATCAAACTAGGATGATGGTAATAAAAGATATATATGAAATTTTAAAAAATGAAAATATTACAGTAATAATTGTGACACATGATATTTCAGAAGCGGTTAGTATGTCAGACAGAGTTATAGTTCTTAGTAATAGGCCAGCAATAATAAAGAAAATATATAAAATAGAATTTGATATGAAAAATAAAAACCCATTAAATTGTAGAGAGAATCCCAAGTTTAGCAAATACTATGATTTGCTATGGAAGGAGCTAGATATACATGAATAAAAATGGAATATCTTTAGATAGGAAAAAATATTTAAGAAACAAACAAAAAAATAAAATAACAATTATAACTATACAAATAGCAATAACAGTCCTTTTTCTTTTTTTATGGGAATTTTTAGCAAATAAGGGAATAATTGATAGTTTTATAGCTAGTCAACCCTCAAGGATAATAAAGACTTTTATGAATTTATCCACAAATGATTTGTTAAAACATATAGGAGTAACATGTTTTGAAACAATAGTAGGATTTCTATTAGGAACGACATTAGGAATATTTATAGCGATACTATTATGGAGTTTTAATTTTTTATCAAAAATTGTAGAACCATTTTTAGTAGTATTAAACAGTTTGCCTAAAATAGCTTTACGGACCAGTAATAATAATATGGGTTGGAGCTGGAACTTCTGCAATTATTGTTATGGCATTATCAATTTCTCTAATAGTAACAATACTTGAAATATTAAATGGTTTTATAAATACAGATAAAGAAAAGATAAAAATGGTAAAAACATTTAACGCAAACAAACTACAAATATTAACTAAAATAGTTATACCAGCCAATATTTCTACCTTTATAAATGCACTTAAGATTAATATAGGATTATCTTTAGTTGGGGTTATATCTGGAGAGTTTTTGGTTTCAAAAACAGGATTAGGATACTTAATTGTTTATGGAGGCCAAGTTTTTCAGTTAGATTTAGTAATGGCAAGTGTAATAATATTAGCTTTTGTAGCTGTATTAATGTATCAAGGAGTTGTTCTTTTTGAAAAATGCTTGATGAAATCAAATAAATTTATATAAAAACAATAATATAAAAATATGAAATAAAAATATTTTGAAAAAGAAAGGATGAAAGATTTGAAGAAAATAGTCATACCAGTAATTATGGTTTTATTGATAATTACTTTTACAATTTTTACAATAGTTAATAAAGGAAAAACAAAAGATAATATGCAAATAATAAAAGTAAATGAGGTTACTAGATCGGTTTTTTATGCACCACAATATGTTGCAATAGCAAAAGGCTTTTTTGAAGAAGAAAACATAGAAATTGAATTAGTCACTGGTCAGGGAGCTGACAAAGTAATGACAGCAGTTCTAAGTAATCAAAGTGATATAGGATTTGCAGGACCTGAGGCTTCAATATATGTATATAATGAAGGTAAAGAGGATTACACACAAGTATTTGCACAACTTACTAAAAAAGATGGAGCTTTTTTAGTGGGAAAGGAAAATACTAATAATTTCAGTTGGAATGATGTAAATGGAAAGACCGTAATTCCAGGTAGAAAAGGAGGAGTACCATATATGGCATTAGAATATGTATTAAAGAAAAATGGTATAAATCCAGAAAAAGATTTAATACTTGATGATAGTATCAAATTTGATTTAATGGCAGGAGCCTTTGCAGGGGGAGATGCGGAATATGTAACTCTTTTTGAACCAACAGCTTCTATGACACAACAAGCAAATAAAGGATATATATTGGCTTCAATAGGAGAAGAAGCAGGAGAAATACCATATACAGTATATTTTGCTAAAAAAAGCTATATTGAAAAAAATAGTGAAAAGGTAGAAAGTTTTACAAAAGCAATATATAAAGGCCAAAAATGGGTAGAAGATCATGATAGTAGAGAAATAGCTGAAACTATACAAAGCTTTTTTCCAGATACAGATTTAGAATTATTAGATATAGTAATACAACAATATATTGATATAGATGCATGGAATCAAACACCAATATTAGAAGAAAAATCATTTGACTTACTACAAGAAGTTATGAAAGAAGCAGGAGAATTAAAAGAAAAGGTTCCATATGATAAAATAATAAACAATTATTATGCAGAAAAAGTTATTAAATAGATAAGGATTTTAATTAATAGGATTGTAAAAAACACTGAATTATGTTAATATATATAATATTATATTTTAAAAAGGAGAACTTATCATGGCAAAAGAAGGAAAAGGGATAGAAAAGGTGGTTGTAGGAGAAAATGTTGGAAAAAACATTGATCAACAACGGGAAGAAGTAGTTAAAGCAATAGGAAGTAGTGATTTTAAAAGACCAGTTGGAATAAGCTTAGCAGCAACTACAAAAAATGGAAGAATATATATACAAATAAATATTTTATCTTTTTCAAACTTGGATAATAAGAAAGAAAAAGCAATAGAATATCTTGGATATATAAATGAACATTTTTTGGAAGGAAAATATGTAATAGGTGAACTTTCAAAACCAAGAGAATCAGAAAAACAACTAAGAGGAGTAGGATATAGAGCATATATTGTAGAGCTTTCATAAATAATAAGATAAGTAATTCAAACAAGAATATCAAATTTGATATTCTTGTTTTATTTAAAATTAATATATGATACTGTTTAAGTTATAAATTTGTTTTTCTTGACAATTGTTATTTATTAGTATAAGACTAAAATAAGAATTAGAATCAACAAATAGAATAAAATATATTAACAAAAAAGGTATAAAGAAAGGAAAAAAATGAAAAAATTTAAAAAGATATATATAGAAATAACCAATATATGTAATTTGTGTTGCGAGTTTTGTAGCCCAGATAATAGAAAAAAAGAATATATGACAGAAGAAAGTTTTAAAAGAATACTAGATCAAATAAAAGATTATACGGATTACATATATTTGCATGTAAAAGGAGAACCTCTTTTACACCCTAAGATTAATGAATTTATTGAATATGCACATAAACAAAATTTTAAAATTAATATTACTACAAATGGGACCCTGATTAATAATTTGACAAATAAAAATATAAGGCAAATTAATTATTCCATGCAGAGTATAAATGATGTAAAAGATATTGGAAAAACAATTAAAGAATTTAAAGAATTTATTAAAAATACAAATATTTATTTGTCTCTTAGGATGTGGACTAATAAAGCTAAAGAAAATTTGGATTTATTAGAAATGCTAAAAGAAGAATTTAATGTAGATAAAATAGAAAATAAAAAAAGTGTAGAAAAAAATATTTTTATATCAATAGAAGATGAATTTATATGGCCAGATTTATATGGAAAAGAAAATGTTGAGATACATAGATCTTGTTATGGTTTAAAAGATCATATTGCAATTTTAGTAGATGGGACAGTTGTTCCTTGTTGTTTAGATCATAAAGGAAATGTTAATTTAGGGAATGTTTTTAAACAAGAATTGAAAGATATATTAGAAACAAAAAGAGTAGAAAAAATTATAGAAGGTTTTAATAAAGGAAAAGCAGTAGAAAAATTATGTAAAAAATGTGTTTTTTAAAAGAATTATATATTAAGGATAATATAAAAGGTATCAAAAATTGATACCTTTTATACCTTCAATTCATGTTTTGAAATTAATGTTTACTTTTAAAATTAAGTTTTTTAAAAATAAATATTATTCCAATTAAACTTATTATTCCAACTGCCACATATATTAAAATGTTATCATATGTTATAGGATTGATTGGGTTTTCTTCAACAACTTTTTCATAATCTAACTCAATATTAATATCTGTATCAATATTAGATAGATGAATCATTCCATCTGTAACTGTTGTTAAATTACCATTAACTTTTGCAGATAATATATTATATCCCTTTGCAGATACATTGATATCTCTGTTGTCACCATGTTTTGCAGTTTTATCACTATCTTTTAATTGTATTATATTCCCATCTGAATTATCATTTAATGTTATATTATATTCTATTAATTCATAATCTAAATCAATATTAATATTTTTATCAATATTAGATAAATGAATTTTTCCATCTGTAACTGTTGTTAAATTACCATTAATTTTTGCAGATAATATATTATATCCTTTTGCAGATACATCAATATCTTTGTTGTCACCATGCTTTGCGGTTTTATCACTATCTTTTAATTGTAGTATATTTCCACTTGCATTATCATTTAAAGTAATATCATATTCTATTAATTCAAATTCAGCTGTGATAGTTACAGTGTTTGTAGGCATAGTGAATTTATTATTACTATCTAGAGTTAAAGTTGAGCCATTTAATTTTAGTGTGTTTGGTTTTAATCTATATCCTGTATCTGGGTTTAATTTGACTTCCACAGATTGTCCAGTAAGTGCTTTGTCTATACCTCCAACAATTTCAATATTACCACCAACTGAGGGTTGAGTTGTATTAATGTCATATTTAATATTTTCTTTTTTTATTTTTATAACAGGACGTATATAGTTAGAAAAAATCCCTCCTGAACCATCATCTCTTTGTATAAAACCAGCAGGGCTTACAACAGCACATAACCAACTATCAGTTACAGCCCACCACCAATCATCATTGCCAAAATTAGAATTAAGCCAAGATGTACCACTTCCTACAGCAGCATTTAATACAGCAAATTCACTTTCGGTAATAAGTCTCACATGACTATCACCACCAGTAAAAAAATTAGGATAAGAAGTTAGTCCTGTAGAAGGGTCTTCAAAATATGAATGAAGTAATATATTAATATATGAATTACTTAAAACTTTGCTACGATCCATATCATAATCAGTTTTTGTAGGTAAAAATTGGTCTTTAATTAAAACAACATATTCATCATTTTCATCACTAGTAGTAATAACATGCCATGTGCTACCATCTATTATTTCAACAGAATCACCAACATTGTGATTTGAATATGCCATTACATTTGTAGTACACAATAAAAACAAAGCTCCAATTACAAAAATATTTTTAATAAATTTTTTCATTTGTTTTATGATCCTTTCTATGTTTTCATAATATATATATTATTTAATATTGTTTGTCAATTACCATTTTTTTATTCTTTTTTGAAGTTTGTCTGTTTAACTAATTTGTTATATTAAAATTAGTTGATATATATGGGTTTTTAAGAGGTATTTAACAATTGTTTTTTTATAATATTTATATATTACTTAATTATTAAATTTGTATTACATTTTTGTTTAAAAAACATGTTTAATATTACATTAACAAGAAAAAATACAAATTTAATAATTTTTGATAATTTTTTAATATTGGTATATAGTAATATTGGTGATAAAAATGAAAAATAAGATTTTATTTCTAATACTTATTGTCCTGATTTTAATAACATTTATATGTGCATATCAAATTTTAAAATGGTATATTAATAAGATTGATATAGAGAAACAAACAAAAGAAATAGATGAAATATCAGAATTAAAAGAAATAGAAAATTCAGATAAATTAAATATTATAAATCCTCCAACAGATAAAGAAAATGATTATTGGGATTATATAAAAATGCCATTTATTAATGTGAAATTTTTAGAATTATTGAAAAAAAATCCTGAAACAGTTGGATGGATTAAGGTTAATGGAACAAATATTAATTATCCAATAGTTAAAAGGGATAATAGTTATTATTTAACACATTCTTTTGATGGAAGTTATAATAAAGCTGGGTGGGTGTTTTTAGATTATAGAAATGATTTAAATAATTTAAGTAAAAATAATATTGTTTATGCCCATGGTAGGTTAGATAAAACAATGTTTGGAACATTGAAAGATGCTTTAAATACAAGTTGGAGTTCAAATAAGGAAAATCATATAATAAGTATATCTTCTCCAAATGATAATAGTATGTGGCAAGTATTTAGTGTGTATACAATAAGTACAGAAAATTATTATACTAATACTAGTTTTAAAAATAATGAAGATTATGAAGAATTTTTAAATACTATTACTAATAGAAGTCACTATAATTTTAATGTAAAAACCAATGTTAATGATAAAATAATTACTTTATCAACTTGCCATAAAAATAACACAAATAGAGTTGTAATGCATGCAAAGTTAATAAAAACAGATAAACACAAATAAAAAAAGAGCCTGATTTCAGGTTCTTTTTTTATTTGGATATTGTTTTTTAGATCCATTTAAATCCATCCCATATTCTTATTGTTCCATCTTCTTCAAATTTTCGATCTCCATAAATGTTATCTTTGTGAGTAAGGTTGTAAATAACATCATTTTTTATATGTGAGTTTCCATATCTAAGGTGATTACCTGTGTAGTTTGTGGAATCATCATCATAGTGTATGAAAAACTTTTAAAAGGTGATTTTTCAGGATTTGCAGGAGAATATATTAGTTTAAATGGTGTAGTTTCAACTTTGTTAGCAAGTGGAGTGACTGATGATGAAGATAGTTTAGATATAAAAGCTGAACTGCCTGTAAAACAATCTGATGGAACATATCAATGGGGTGTTGGTGAATCAAATGGAAGTGGATATGTAAGAGTTCTTTATCCAATAGGTGTTCCAGTAAAATTCAATGGTTCTAAAGGTGTTGATGACAGTGGACGTAAATTTACAGATGATACTTCAAAAATTCGTTTGTATACTGGTCAAGAAGATCCAGGATATGATTCGTGGGCTATTTATTTTAAAAAATAGAGTATTAATATAGAAATATATTTGTATTTAAAAACAAAAACTTTGGAAGTATAGAAAAAAATAAAAAACTGTTAACATTATATAATGTTAGCAGTTTTTTAAACTATTTATCTTCTTCTTATTTATTTGTAGAATCAAAATTCCAATAACTATTAGAAGGCATCCAATAAATTTTTGCCATGTCATACTTTCATTTAAGAATAAAATTCCTAAAACAATACTTGCAATTGGTTCTGTCATTCCAAGTATTGATGTAGTAACACTTCCAACATACTTAATACCTAGCTGGAAAAATGTTATACATAATACTGAGCAAAGAATAGCAATTATTGTGCTATATATCCACACTAGTTGTGGTAGGTTTAAAGTAATCTGGTTTTGAATTAGTCCAAAAATAAAACAACACAATGAATTAACTATACAAATATAGAAAGTAAGTTTAAATGCATTATGTTTTTTTAGGTTTGTTTTATCAAATAGTAATACATAAATTGCATAACACATTGAAGATAAAAGAGCTATCAATGTACCAGCAAGAGGGTTATCTTGACTTCCAGTAATTGAGAAAAACATTCCAATTCCTAGCATGGTTACTATTAAAGAAAATATTTTTTTCTTTGAGGTGTCTTGTTTTAAAAATATAATACTACCTATCATTACAAATATAGGATAACTGCAATTGAGAGTGGTAGCTACACCTACTGAAACATATGAATATGACATATATAAAAATATTGTTGTAAAGGCATTAAATGTTCCAAGTATTAGCAGAGTGAATAATTCTTTAATATCTAATTTAAAAGAAATTTTTCTAAATATTAATATTAAAAAAAGTATAGGTAAGGCTAGAAAGTTTCTAAGAAAAGCCATGTTTATTGCGTTATTTCCCATTGAATAAGTTAATTTTGCCAATATTGGAGTAAAACCCCAAAAAAGAGAACATGACATTATTAATATAGAGCCTTTTAATTGTTTGTTTTTTGACATTTGTTATTCCTCCTAAATATAAAATTTGAGAGAAATTAGATAATATCATCATCTAATTTCTCTCAAATGCCTATTTTTTAATGTTTGAAAGTTGCAGGATATTGTCTGGCTTGAAATTGATCGTTTTTTGTAACATCATAAATATTACGACCATTAATAAAAACATTACCATTATCTTTAAATTCAATAATGTAAGAAGATGTTGAATCATAATCATCACCTTTGCTATAAGATATTGTATATTTACCAGTTGTTTTTTGAATTATTGGTGCAGTATCTTCCCAAGTTTTAGTTAAACTATTATGTTTTCTATTCATATATCTATGATAATAGCTAAATGTTCCGTTTTCATTTAAAATATAGTATTCTTCATAATGTATACCATAGGCATTTGATTCATTATCTCTGTTAGTGTATTTTCCATATTTAAGATATAGATTTTCTTTTATTTTTAAACCTTTTGCAGCTTCTTCTGCAGCTTTTCTTTCTTCTTCCTCTTTTTTTGCTTTTTCTTCTTTAGCAACTTGCATCTCTTGTTTTATATTTTCGACTTTTGTTACTTCTTCGTCTATTTTTGCAGATGTTTCAGCAGTAATTAAATCTTTATTTTCTTTATATTCTATAACAGTTTCTTTTATAGTTTTTTTCAAATCTTTTTCATCAATATTGTTAAAGTCTATATTAGTACTTTCTTTTTCTTCTACATCTGGAACTATAAATGTTTCATCAAATTTTGATAATTCGATTGTTGATCCATCTATTTTTTCAACTGTTGTCTTTTCATCTTTTTTTATAGTAATTTCAGCATCTAGCTGAGCCACTTTGGGTTCATTATCTTCAGGGTTTTTAGTTGAGTTTTCTAATGTTTCAGAATTAGATAATTGTTCAGATTCTATTTTTAATGGTTTATATAAATCTTGATCATCTTTTTCTATATGAACATACCAAATGTTTTGTTGTAATTGTATATTATATAATAATTCTATTTTTGATGAATCTTTATATGAAATATTTGTTACCTTTCCATCTTCCATAATATTGTATACATTAACACAATCTTTTTCATTGTTTGTATAGCTAATTACCATAACTGGATCTGTATCTTCATCTACTTGATAAAATTCAACAGAAGTATTTTGTGATCCATCTTCAACTATCTTCAAATCATCACTTTGAGTTGATTCTTTTAAATAAGCATAATATGTGTCTCCCCAAGTTGTTCCAATAGATTTATTATCTTCAATAGATTTATATATGTAAAAACCACTTATAGATAATATAGATAATAATACTATTATAAAAGCAATAATAATTATCTTCTTTCTACTTTTTTTCTCTTTAGTATTCTCTTTTTTTTCCTCAGACATTTTTCTCTCCCCTTTTTAATTATTTTATATTAAATATTTTCTTTAAGCATTATATCAGTTTTATAAAAGAGAGTAAATAAATTTGTTTTATGAATTTATAATTAGAGTGAAAGTTTAGGCGTATTTAACAAATATAAGAAGATAATGAGTATTATATAAAAATATTTACACTTAATTAAAGTTGATGTAAAATATAGTAGAAGCAAACAACAAACAAAAGTTCTTGACATAGATAAATAGTTATGATTTAATTATAGTAGTACAAATATTAAAAAATGGAGTGAAAAGATGAGCTTAAAAACAATAGATTTATTTGCGGGCATAGGAGGAATTAGAAGAGGGTTTGAAATGACAGGAAAATTTCAAAATGTTATGTCAGCAGAAATTGATAAATATGCTTGTATAACATATGAACATTTATATGGAGAGAGTCCTTATAATGATGTTTCAGATGAGAAATTTAAAAAACAATTAGAAAAAATAAAATATGATATATTATTAGCAGGATTTCCTTGTCAATCATTTTCAATAGCAGGAAAAAAACAAGGGTTTAGGGATCAAACCAGAGGAACTTTGTTTTTTGATGTAGCAGACATAATTGAAAGAACTAAGCCAAAGGCTTTTTTACTTGAAAATGTTGAAGGACTGGTTAGTCATAATAAAGGCCAAACTTTTAATACTATATTAGAAATATTGATAAATGATTTAGAATATTATGTGGTTGGAGTGGAAAAAGAAAATGATGGGTCTTTTAAATTTAATAAAGAAGATATTATAAGAAATACAAAAAACTTTGGATTGCCACAAAAAAGATCAAGAACTTATATAATGGGATTTAGGAGAGATTTGATACAAGAAGGATATATGTTTCCAGAACTGCCACAAAAAAGTGAAAAAATAATATACAAAAACTTATATGATGTGTTAGATAATAAAGTTGATGAAAGATATTATTTGTCTTCTTCATATTTAAATACACTAGAAAGACATAAATCTAAACATCAAAAAAAAGGAAATGGTTTTGGTTATATTATAGTAAACCAAGGTGAAAATCCAATATCAAATACTATATTGGCAACGGGAGGTTCTGGAAAAGAAAGAAACTTAGTAAAGCAATCAAATTATAATATGGGTGGAAAAATAATAAAAAACAAAAAATCAGAATTAAATTATGAGGGTATTAGGCACATGACTCCTGTTGAATGGGGAAAGTTACAAGGGTTTATTGGATATGGATTTAAAGAAAATAAAGTTGACAAATTTACTTTTCCAAAAGAGATAAGTGTTACACAGCAGTATAAATTGTTTGGAAATTCTGTTTCAATACCAGTCATAGAAAATATGGCGAAATATATGTATAATAGATTGGAGGAGTTAAATGCAATTTAATAGAGGAGAATGGTCAGAATTATATGCTTTGTTGGAAATATTTAATAATCAAAACTTAAATATAGTTGATGATAATTTAAAAAAAATTGATGATAGTACTTTTAAGGTTTTAGGTATATATATTCAAAATAATAATAATGAATATTATTTTGATATAAATAATTTAGACATAGATATATTAAAGAATAACAATGTACACTCAAAGATTAGCAAAAAAGAAATTAGCACATACAAAGAGATTTTATTAAAAAGAATACTAGGAGGATCTTCTAGTACAGGTAGTTTTCCAATTGATGAAATGAAAGATATATTAGAAAAACTTACAGAAGGTAATAAAATTAAATCTTCTTCTAGAAGTAAGGAAGATTTAATTGCTGAACTACAAGACAATAGAATAAATACAGTGAATAAAGTTGGATACAGTATAAAATCAAGTTTAGGAAGTCCAGCTACACTTTTAAATGCTTCATCAAACACAAACTTCAAATATAAAGTAATAGGTTTAAATAAAGCAGAAATAGGTGTTATAAATAGTATTAATTCAAGAAGTAAGTTATTAGATAGGCTTAACTTTCTCAAAGATAAAAATGTTCAAATTAAATTTGATAGTGTTGATAGTGAAAGTATGGATCATAATTTACAAATGATAGACTCTAAAATGCCAAAATTAATAGGAGAAATTCTTTTGCTATCATATGAGAAAAATGAAAAGGATATTCAAAAATTATTAAATATAGCTATTAATAAGAATATAGCACAATATGGTTCTAATAAAGAATTATATTATAATAAAAAATTTGGAGACTTCTTGTTAGCAATAACATTAGGAATGATGCCTGGTAGTATTTGGGATGGAAACTATAATGTAACTGGTGGAATAATATTAGTGGAAGATAAAGGAGAAATTTTAGTGTTAGATGCAATATATTATAAAGATCATTTGATTAAATATTTAATTAAAAATACTAAACTTGATTCTCCTAGTTCTACTAGGTATGGTATGTTAGATATATATGAGGAAAACCAAGAAATGTATTTCAATTTAAATTTACAGATAAGATTTAAAAGATAAATAAAAGCAAAAATAAGACAGTTGTAGAATATGTTTTAAATAATAGTGATAAATCAATAGGAGTATCTACATATAAGATAAGTAATTCAATACCAAAACAAATAGAAAACTTATCACCATCTCTAGAAGAGATGAGGGAGAAATAATAAATATTATATATTCATTTTTAAGAGCAAACTTATTAAACTCTGTATCCATAAGTTTTTTTATTTAAATTTTGTTTGACATATTTAACAATCTGCTTTATTTCAATAAACTTTTATAATTCTAGTTGCCCATCATCTTTATTTTTATTTGTTCTTTCTTGCTTTTGTGTTTCATTTGTTTCTAGTTTTACTTCTGATATACTTGTTTCTACTGATAATTTTTTTTTGAGACTTGGCCCATAATAATCTTGCATTTGTTTATATTTACTATATAGTTCAGTGTTATTTTTTAGCATATTTGGAAAAACCTTTGATAATAAAATTCTTATTCCTTGCATAAATTTAGAAGTTTTAGAAGTATTATATTCTATGAGAGTTTGGGAAGCATTAGTAAATACACTTCCTACTACTATTCCTTCATTTGTGTCATCCAGAATTTCATCATAAGGCATTGTGTTTAATTTTTCTACATTATTATAAAATCTCATTGCCTTATTGCTAGTAAGTTTCAAGTTTTCAGAAGTTTCTATTCCTTGCTTAATTTTATAAAATAATTCACATCGATTACTGCCTTGTCCATATATGGCTAAGCTTCTACATTCATTATTAGGTCTAATTATATCTTCACTCTTTCTAATACCACTATACATATTAATATCTGACATATCCTGTAAAGTAGAAATTATATTTCTTATACTAGGTAAACTGTTATTATCTATTAATATAGCAATATATGGAGTAGTTGTATTGTTTTTTGTTTGATGTCCTGCACAACAAGCATGTGTCCTTATACCATTTTCCCAACAAGAACATAATGCTTCATATAAATAATTATTACCTTCTGAATATTGTTTCAACTCTGATTTTTCTTCTTCACTTAGAGTTCTTGTCATTGTTATCACTTCCTCATGATCTTCTGTAGCTTTATATATTTTTATCTATAACTATATCTAATTATAATATAAAAAACTAAAAAATATATAGATAATGAAATTGCAGTTTTTTAAATTTTGCTATTAGTTTGTACATTGATAGATATAATAAAAAGAAAGATTTAAATACCTATTTGATCACTAATGTCCAGTATTTGAGGACTAAATTCAATTGCACTTGCACCTTCATCAGAAATATAAACATGAGCTGCTCCTGGTTTAATGTTAACAATGTCACCTGGATTAAGTATAAACTCTAAAGTTTCTTCTAAGTTATCAGGCAGCCAATATTTTGCTTTTAAAATTCCTTTAGTAACTAATAAGTTTTCTTCTTTTTTGTTATGATAATGATTCCCTCGTTCCTTTCCTGCTACAAATTCTAATGTGGTTAAAAAGCACATTGGTTCACCATTATTGAACAAGTAATTTATTGCTCCTTTTTTCTCATATTGAAAAGTTTTTCCCTCTTTTAAAGCATTCTTCACATCCTCTTCTTTTGATAGTGTAGTTACTGTTACTAAATTATTTAATGTCATTAATTAAATCCTCCTTATTTTAAATTTTCTTTATCAATATATGTCTATATCCTTTGCTCATCTGTTTTTCATTTATTTTTTTATAATTAGATTTTTTTAGGTTGTTGTAACTATATTCATTCTTTATAATATTCATTTATTATTTTTCCATCTTTAATAACAAGTGTAGAAGTTATTTCAGTAGAAGCAACATAAAAATTAAATTGCTCTAAAACATCAATATCAACATTATTGTTTTCAGGTGTGTCATATTCCCATTCATAACCTCTCTTTGTTAAATAGAGTATTATTTATATGGCTAAGTATATCACAAACACTATAAAAAGAACATTTTATTTTGCTAATATTATAATTGTTAAATATTTCATTAGTATGTGAGTGAGTTTTTCCTTCAATTGCTATCATGTGCTTTACACATTTTAGTTTATATAGCACATTTATTTTCATACAACAATCAGTTGACATAAGTGTAAAAAGATCATATAATGTCAATAAAATTAATTTTATGGGAGGCAAATTATGGACGAACTAGAGCTAACAACAGCAGAACAAATAAGAGAGTATATTGAAAAACATAAATCACAAAAGATAGATACAAAGAAAACTTATGAAGAGGTCCTTTCTAATCATGATATTCTTCCATCAGGCACTAAGGTGGTAAATAAAATCTATAAAGTTTTACCTTATTCTGGTATGGAAAATCCTTTTAGTAAGGTATCTGATGAAGAACTTATTAAATATATTCATGAGGGAGTACAAGAAATAGGAGATCCAGATATATATCAATATTATCATGACAAGAAAGCAAAAAGAATTGGAGAAAAGTGTTTTGATGAAGTAAAAAAACGCTGTGATATTGCATGGGAAAAAATGGATGGCAGTATTAAAATTTGGCAGGATGCACATTCTGAATTTTGTGATGAAACCAAGTTCATAAAATATCCAGAAAGTGATGTTATTAAGGCTTGGAAAAAAGAAGAGGTTGAAGCTCATAATGAATATCACAAGAAAAAAGATTGGAAAGAGGCTCCATATCTTCACGATTACGAAGAAGATAGAGATATGTTTTTTGGTGCTTTTTGCCATGCTAGTGATGCGAAATATATAGCATTTTCTAAAAACAATAGTAGTCATCGAGCTATAAATGAGTATTTCAAACTATTAGATGAAAGAAAAAAGAAATATGAAAAATTTGGGTTGTCAAATCGTCATTATTTAGATGTTTTAGGAACGGAATTTCTTAACTGTGAATTTAAAAATCAAATAAATATGGAAGATTTTAGGAAGATGTGTAAAGCTGATACTGAAAATTGTGTTATGAATTATAAGGAAATTGCAATGAGAATGGGGTGTCAAGGTAGAGTGAGTGCTACTGAAGAGCAGATAATTGATACTAGGGTTAATGCAACAACATCACAAGGATATTATAATAATAAATTTTTGTATTATGATACAGAAATCCATCTTTTAGCAACAAAAAAATGCCCTAATTTTATTGAAACTGTTAAAAATCTTGATTGTATTGCTGTCACAGCAGGTTTAATAAATGATAAAACTCTAGAGTCTAAAAAAGCTATGGACTTAAGTAGTTATATCATAAGCCACCCTATGGCAGGTAGTATTGTAGATAAGATAAAAAACCCTGAAGTTAAAAAGATATTATTGCAAATGCAACTAGATAAAACAGAAAAAGAAATTAATAAGATAAAAGAGTCAGAAGCTGCAGAAAAAAAAGATATCAATGAAAAAGTTTATGAGTAATAAAATAATAAGATAATAGGGGTAGGCATTTTGCCTACCCCTATATCATTACTTTTTTAATTTTTATAATTTTTCATAGGTTTTGTTAAAACTCTTTGTGTCTTTTTCAGTTTTCAGCAATTTCCAAGAAAATGATTTCAATATAGTCGAACAGATACCACACATGCAACTTAAAAACCTTTATATATCAAGGTTTTCAATTTTTAGATTGCTTTTTTCTTGTGATTTTCTTGCAATTATTTTTTGAATTTAATTTATTCAATAGGAATATAAATATCTGTTAAACTTTTATCTTTTAAATTTTTAGGTGGCTCATTAACATATAGTTCAAAAGGGAAAGAATCTCTTGGTTTTTCTGTTTTGCTTTTAAATAGCCAATCATTATATGCATATTTCCATGCTTTATCATATTCTCCCAAAGATAATTCATAATGAAGCACACCATATTTCCCTAATATTAGCATTGAACATATTTGTCCTTCTTTTTGAATGATAGAGTCTTTAGGAATAGTCATAGCAACACTTGTCCTTAAATTTTTTTCATCTGTAATAAATGGGTTATCATGATATATTGTTAAAACTTTAGTTACACCTTCTTCAACTAAATTATTTTTTGTTGCAAATTTAAACAATTCATTAAAT
>JGI994J12354_10000526_pt1 | contig 38097 bp, 36 predicted proteins | sample IntmicLarv3ML3BL_FD_12354 | JGI IMG/M metagenome (IMG submission 12354) | reverse complement strand
CTCTGCCTTACCACTTGGCTATGGTGCCAAAAATGGAGCGGAATACGAGGTTCGAACTCGCTACCCCGACCTTGGCAAGGTCGTGCTCTACCAAATGAGCTAATTCCGCAAACAATTTACATAATATTCATTTTTTTGATAGAAAGTTTATTCATTTCCGAAAGAGCGATAACTTTATCAACACCATTTATTTACCCAAATAAATGGTGCCTCCGGTCGGAATTGAACCAACGACACGAGGATTTTCAGTCCTCTGCTCTACCAACTGAGCTACAGAGGCAAATATGGCGACTTTGAAGGGACTCGAACCCTCGACCTCTGCCGTGACAGGGCAGCGTTCTAACCAACTGAACTACAAAGCCATATACCATTACAACTGTTTTAAATGGTGGGAGTTACAGGGATCGAACCTGTGACCCTCTGCTTGTAAGGCAGATGCTCTCCCGGCTGAGCTAAACTCCCGAATTAAAACAATCAGCGTCATTCCGTCACTTTTTCTGACGCCTGTATATTTTACCACAAAATTTATTTTTTGTCAACACTTAATTTTAAATATTTTTTATTTTTCTTTATCTTTTTTAAAATTTATGTTATAATATAAAAAATAAAATAAAGAAAGTTGCCAAAATGAATCAGTCGAATATTATTTTAGAAGGCTCAATTTCAATAAAAGCTTGCATTCAGGGTAATTCACGTAAAATTTATAAAATTATTATTGATAAGAATAAAATCAGCAAAGATTTTAATTATATTATTCGGTTAGTAGAAAATAAAAATATAAAAATAGAATTTTCTGACAATAATGATATTGATCGACAGGCTCAAGGCAATTCACACGGCGGTATTATCGCTTTTGTCAGCGACAGACATGAAATTAACATAGCCGAATTATTAAGCTTACCTTCCCCGTTTTTTGCGTTATTAGACGGTATTGAAGATCCGTATAATTTTGGTTTTTCAATCAGAAATTTATATGCAGCGGGTGTTAGCGCACTCATCTTGCCGAAACGTAATTGGATCAACGCTTCAGGTATCGTTGCACGTTCGTCGGCAGGTGCGTCCGAACTTCTTAAAATTTATTCAACAGACGATTATAGCGATGTTTTAAAAACATTAAAGAAAAACAACATAAAAATTGTTTGTGCACAGCGAGATGACGCAATAAGTTTATATGACGCAAAACTTGATTTTCCTTTGTTAATTGCAATCGGTGGAGAAAAAAGAGGTTTATCAAGAAATGTGTCTGAATATGCCGACCAAAAAATATATATTCCATATGGAAATAATTTCAAAAATTCTTTAGGATCTTCAGGAGCTTGTGCTGTTTTATCGTTTGAAATTTTCAGACAAAATAATAACCGTCATTAAACGGTTATCATGTTTTAATTATAAAAAGATTTCAAATGCGTTAATCAAAATGATTATTAAAGCGAAAACAATACCGACAATAATCGTTAAACGTTGTAAAATAGCATCTCTTGATCCTGATTTATTTTTATTATAGTAATTGCTGCCCGAACCACCGCCTGAAACGGCACTTGAGTTTGCGCTTCTGCCGGTTTGAAATAATATAACCAAAATTAATATTAATGAACATAAAAATAAAATACTTGTTAAAATGATTGTGAGTAAATTCATTGTTGACCTCCTGTTTCAGTTTACATATACATGAAATTATACCATACCTTTAATCATTTTGCAACCCTTTTTATAATTATTTTTTTATTTATATAATTTATTTTAATTTTTTGTGTCAGTATCGAAAAGAACTTTACTTTATATGGTAATTAGTGTATAATATATGTAATAAATTTTATGAGGTATTTATGATACTTGAATTAATAACAAACAATTCTCGGTTAAACTCACAAGAATTAATTTATTCCGTTTTAATGATCATCATATGTACAATAATTGCGATAATTATTCATGAATTTGGACGCAATTTTATTATTAATCGAATAGAAGAAGCAAAAAATTTAAAAATTAAAAATAAATTATTTTCATTAAATAATCTCATAACCGTCTTTTTAATGTTAATTTTCGGTTCTGCATGGAATAATCCTGTCAGTAAAAGTTCACTGGACAAAAACCAAAAAGGAAGAATTGCAATCGGCGGATTAACGGTGAGTTTAATTTTTTCTTTTATCATTGTATTCTTAGGTGAAATTTTTGTTTTATTTATATCAACATTTTTGTCTGATGCTCCTGAAATTATTCAGAATGTCGGTATGTCTTTTTTCGAAACGCTGGCTGTTGTAAATATTTCATTATTAATTTTTAATATTTTACCGGTTCCGCCTCTTGATGGTTCAAAAATTATCGGAATGGCAATGAACGAGGACTTATATGACAAATATATGTCTTTAGAAAAATATTCGTTGTTTTTTCTCGTAATTATTTTAATCTTTATATGCAGAATGCAAATAATTCCTGAATTTGATCTTTCAAATGAAGCTGAAACTTACGTGACAACACCATATACTGTTAATAATTTTATGATAGGACATATTTTATTTGCTTTCAAATGGATATCACAATTATTCACAGGCTTATTTATTTAATTATTCATTGAGGTTTATATGCTCTTTAATTTACTTATAAACGGTTTTTCAGGAAACTCCCCCATTGACATAGTCCGATCTATAGTTTTTGCGATAGGTGCGATATTAATGGCTATTTCTATTCACGAATTTTCGCATGGATTTATCGCATATAAATTAGGCGATCACACAGCTAAATCAAGCGGTCGGTTATCATTAAACCCATTTAAGCACCTTAACTTAATGGGTACTGTTATGTTATTGGTTTTTGGTTTCGGTTGGGCAAATCCGGTTCCGATTAATCCGAATAATTTTAAAAACAGAAAACACGGAATGATTTTAACTGCGATTGCAGGACCATTGTCTAATTTATTTATGTGTTTTATATCCGTTTTTATTTATATTGCATTATTAATTTTCGGATCGATGAATAATCCTGTCATTGCGAATATTTTCGAATTGGTTTATATTTTTTCTATGTATAATGCTGCTTTATTTATTTTCAACCTAATTCCTATTCCACCATTGGACGGATCCAAAATTTTAGCAGAAATTTTGCCTTATAAATTTAAAAATATTTATTATAATATAGAAAGATATTCAATGTATATCTTTTTAGCTCTAATAATTTTATTAAACAGAACAAATATTTTGGAATTTTTAATTAAATTGATAATAAATTTATTCCAAATAATTTTAATGCCGTTTTTTAATTTATTTATATAGGTGAATATGGAAAAATTAACGTTTAAATTCGAAGTTTTTGAAGGTCCGTTGGATTTATTGCTTTCGCTTATTGAAAAACATAAAATAAATATTTTTGATATTGAAATCTCTATTTTGTTGGAGCAATATTTACAATACCTGAAAACAATCGAAGAAAATAATTTAACAATTACATCAGAATTTTTAGAAATGGCATCGCAACTTGTATATATTAAATCATATATGTTACTGCCAAAATCTGAACCTGAAATTGAAGATCCTAAACTTGAGTTGGAACGAATGCTTATTGAATACACCAAATATAAACACGCTTCTGCCGAATTAACCGATGTATATTTGGGAAATAAAATATTTTTAAGAGAATTTGAAAACAGTGATTTACCAAAAATTGAAATAAATTCAAATTTTTCTGCAGACAAATTATTAGAAGCATATAATAGAATTTTATATAAAAATAATAATAAAAAACCCATATCAGTTAATAGTTTTTCGTCCATAATCAATACTAAATTCGTTAGTATTCATGCAAAGATACTGAGAATATTACGTATTATGACTAAAAAAAACAACATTTCGTTCGCTTCTGTTTTTGATGATATAAACAATCGCTCAGATATTGTCGCAACATTTTTAGCAATTTTAGAATTAATCCGACTAAACAGAATTTCCGTTTTTGAAGATGATCCGAACGAAATCATGTTACAATTAAATAGAAAAAAGTAGGTATTTAGACATTATGTCTGTAAATAATTTGTTTTCAAATGAATTAAATAATAAAATCGATGATTTATATCAACTCAGAATTAAAACAGATGATAACAATTCGTTATCGGCAATTACCGAAGCTATTTTGTTTTCGTCAAACGAAGCTGTAGACGAAAAAAAATTAGCAGCTTTTTTAGACATAGAATTAAATAAAATGCTGGATATTTTAGAAAATATTGCAATCAGCTGCATCGAAGAACATCGTGGCATACAATTACAAAATAAAAACGGTTTATGGAGATTTATTACTAAAACCGAATTGGGACAACAGGTTGCGTCATTTTTAGAAGTTCGTCGGCATGGAAATTTATCACAGGCTGCAATGGAAGTTTTGGCTATTATTGCTTACAATCAACCCATAACAAAATCGTATATTACACAGATTCGCGGTATAAATTCATCGGAAATTGTCGAAAATTTATTGGAAAAGAATTTATTAACAGAATCGGGATATCTAAATGTTCCCGGTAAGCCAATGACATATAAAACGACTGATAAATTTTTAATTGTATTTAATTTAAAATCATTATCAGAATTGCCCGATATTTCAAAATTTATATCAGAAAATGAAAGTGAAATTGATTTAAATTTCGAAAATATGACTATTTCACAAAATATTGAAGGATAAAAAAATGGATATTGCATTAATAATTTTAGCAATATTAACATTGATTATAATAATTTTATTATCATTAAATATATATGCAATCATCGAATATGATCAAAATTTAAATTTAAAAATTAAATATACATTTTTTACGTTAACTCTTTATCCAAAAAAAACGAAGAAGAAAAAAAAGAAAGAAAAAAAACCGAAAAATAATTCAGAAAAAGCAGACAATGATGATAATAATAATGTCAGCGGCGAAAAAAATGAAAATGAAGGCAATAAAAAAACTAAAAAAAATGGGATATTTCGAAATTTAGATTTGAGTAATTATATTGATATATTAAAGATAATTAATGATAATCTTATAAAAAAGATTTTTATAAAAATGTTATTTTTAAATATTCAGGTAGGTTCAGAAAATGCAGCACAAACGGCGATGATTTATGGACAAATAAATGCGGCTGTATTCCCTGTTATCGGTTCTTTATATAATTCAGGCAGACTTTTTGATGTTGACGTGCATATTAAACCGGCTTTTTTAACAAATAATGTTAATTTTAAAGCAAAAACAATTTTAAAAATAAAAACATTTTATGGTTTTTTTGCGATTTTAAAAATTTTAAGATATATAACTAAAAATAATTAATTTGAAAGGTATGAATTATCATGAGTGAAACAAATGACAAAAAACATCCAATCCAAGGAGTTATGGATACTGCAATGCAAAATATCAAAGAAATGATAGATGTAAACACGATAGTCGGAGAACCGATTACTACTCAGACAGGTTCGATAATTATCCCTGTTTCTAAAGTTAATGTTGGATTTGCATCAGGAGGCAGTGATTTTACAACAAAAGCGCATCAAGCAAACACAGAAAATCTTTGTTTTGGCGGAGGAAGCGGAGCAGCTATTACTTTGACACCGATTGCTTTTTTAATCGTAACTTCGACAGGCAGCGTGTCTTTATTACCTATCGATCAGCCGTCTTTATCAACTATCGATAAATTAGTAGACATGATTCCTGATTTGATAGATAGAATAAAAAACGCAGTTTCGAATAAATCATCTTCAAAAAATGAAGATGACGAAAATATGGACGAAGTTGAATATGTTGGCTAAAATTTAAATGAATAATAAAGAAGAGTTGCTGTTTATAATAACAACAACTCTATTTTATTATTAAAATCCATATCTGAGAATATAAACTTTACAATTTTTTCTGCCAAATTCTTTTACATCAGCCATTGAGGGTAAGAATAAATCAATTTTTGGGCCTTTAATCAATCCGCCTGTATCTCGAGCTTCGCAATAACCATATACATAGCCGTTATCAAGAACTACATACAAAAGCGAACCAAGAGGTATAACTTTCGGATCAACTGCAATATAGCCAACCTGCGTTTTATCTCCCAAAAACGTTTTTAAACCACCTGCTTCAGCATAACTGTATGCCGTTGCTACACAATCTAAAACAGCGATAGAGTTTACAGGTGCACCATTACCTTCGTTGAGTAATGTACCTGATTTGTCTACATATTTTGTAGCACTGACAGGTTTTGAAGCAATTTTTTCATTAATAACCGTAGTTTGAACTAACTTTCCGTCAATATATTTTCTTCGTTGCTTAATTTCTTTTACACCGGGTATACCTGGTATATCATTGAACTTCGTAGAATAATTTTTTGCGTAAACTAAAGGAATTTCGACAGTTTCAAACGGGATATCAATTTTTTGCACATAATCTTCATAAGTAACACGACCTACTTCAACATACATGTCCGGTTGCAATAACGTATCCGTACTGTAATTGACATAATCATTTTCATTAATAAAGACAGAGCAACGCGTCAACAAATCCCAAACAGTATTTCCGTCTCCTTCACTGTATGAGTATGTATAATATTTACCGTCAGCACTAAGATGCGTTAAAAAATATGATTTGTCGCTGACGACAATGTTTAAAGGTTCTTCGACCACATAAGAATTATATTCTAAATCCGCCATTATAATTTCTTGTTCAGCAGAGTCATTTTCGACTTCCATTGCGACAAAAACTATATCGTATAGATAGATAAACGAGATAATTAATAAAATTAATGAAATTATAAATGTGATTCGGACAAGAACATCTTTTTCGTGTCTTTCGACCTTAGTTATTTTAGTTCTAATCAAATGAACACCACCAAATAAACATCTACCAATAAAAAAACGTTAAAATCGGTAATATTTTAATTCTTTCACATTATATGCCGTTTTTTAGTATTCTATATCAATTATCGAATTGTTACAATTTAATTGAAATTAATGTTGTATAAATATCGGTTTTCGAATATATTTTTCAAATTACAAAATATTTCTGCCGATAAAATGAAATAAAACCATAAAACTTATTAAGTCAAAAATTAACAATAAATTTATGAATAATAAAATAACGATATAAAATCTATATATAAATCCGTTTTCAACAGTTATCTTGTTTAAACAGCAATTAACGAATATAAATGAACATTTATTTTCAATTTATACAATAATATGATAATACTATATATTGAAAATAAATTTTGTGTGTTCGTGCTTTGTAAAAAATAAAATTATCTCTTTGAGAATTGGGGAGCTCTTCTTGCAGCTTTGAGTCCGTATTTTTTTCTTTCCTTCATTCTCGGATCTCTTGTTAATAATCCTGCTTTTTTAAGAATTGGTTTAAAAGTATCATTAGCATTAACCAAAGCTCTGGAAAGACCGTGACGAATAGCACCGGCTTGACCTGAAACACCGCCACCTACAACTTTTATTACTAAGTCATAATTGCCGATTGTTTTTGTAATATCCATAGGCTGACGAACGATTAATTTTAATGTTTCAAGACCGAAATAATCATCAATATCTCTTTTATTAATAGTAATAGTTCCTGTACCTTCATATAATCTAACGCTGGCAACACTCTTTTTTCTTCTGCCTGTACCGTAAAAATATGGTTTTTTCGATAAATACATAATAATTATTCCTTTCTTAATCTATGTTATATACTTCAGGTTTTTGAGCTGCATGTTCATGCTCAGAACCTTTATATATTCTTAAACGGCGGAGAGAACTTCTGCCTGTAACTGTGTTCGGAAGCATACCTTTTACTGCTAATTCAAAAACAAATTCTGGATTTTTTTCCATCATTATTCTATATTTAACTTCTTTAAGGCCCCCTACCCAACCTGTGTGATGTCTGTACATTTTTTGGTCGAGTTTATTACCTGTCAAGATAACTTTATCAGCGTTTAAAATGATTACATGATCTCCACAATCAAAATTCGGTGTATAAATTGCTTTATTTTTGCCTCTTAAAATCGTAGCGACTACTGTAGCCACGCGACCGAGAGGTTTATTTGCCGCGTCGATAACATACCATTTTCTGGTAATATTCCCGGCATTTGCCATAAAAGTTTGTGCCATAATTTTTCCTCCGCATCCCTTTTAATATAAAAATTTCAATATTAGGTATTATACCACATTTATATAACTTTGTCAACAAGATTTTTAAATTTTTTAATTCTCAAGACTGATGCTCTCATTTACTTACGTTTTCTTTGATTTACTCCGATTATCTGATTTTTCATATCAAATTTATAATTGTTTTATATATTTTTCCAAATTCATTTCACTCGGTGTTACATAAGCTGTTTTATAATTTACATAAATAACCATTCCCGGTTTACTCCCGTTCGGTTTTTTTACATTTTTAACTTCCGTGTAATCAACCGCAACGTTAACAGATCCACTTGCTTTGGAGTTTTGTGCAGCAATCGCTGCTGCCAAAGTTAGTGTTTCTGATGACAAATCCTTACCTTTTCGTATAATAACAACATGCGAACCGGGAAAACCTTTAATATGAAACCATATATCGTGTTTATCTGCTATTTTTGTTGTTAAATAATCATTTTGTAAATTATTTTTACCCGCATAAATAATAAAACCGTCATCGCTGATATATTCCAAAAATTTAACCGGCGTATCTTTCTTGTTTCCGACAGGTTTCCCTTTTAATTTTATATATCCGCCGTTAATCAATTCTTTTCGTATTTCTTGTAAATCATTAATTTTTTTTGCACGAACCAACGCTTCAAAAATACTATCCAGATAAATCAATTCTGTCGCAGCTTCATCGATTAATTTTTGTAAATAAATTTTAGCCGTTTGTGCTTTTTTATATAATTTATAATACTGCTGAGCATTTAAAGCAGGCGAATATTTCGAATTTAATGAGATTTCACGTTCTTTTAAATCTTCGGACGTGTAGTCAATTAACAAAACGGATGTTTCTCCGCCTTTTAATTTTGTCAGCCGAAATAGATTTGACGTAATCATATCCGCAAAAAGCTTAAATTCATCGGCTTTTTCGCAATCGGCTATTTCACCTTTTTGCAATTCGATTTTTCGTGATGTTTTTTCAATATTATTCGTAATTACTCTTAAAATATCGGTAGAATTGCGTTTAATATGCTCAATTAAATCTTTTTCCGCATAAAAATTATCAAGCAATTCACCAAAATTGTTATATATAATATTTTTCGAATTAATACCATATTGATTAATATTAAAACAATGATAGTCTGTAAGTTTTTCATTAATATTAATTATTTGCGGAATATATTCATTATTTTCAATCAAACTGATAAGTTTTTTTAATTGAAAATATATTTTATCTTTTTGATTATTGTTCAGTTCACTTGATTTTATATCAATTAATCCGGTTGCAATATATACGATTTCACGTGTTAACAAAGACGAAAATCCTTGAAAAGTATCCATTAAAACTTTTTCGACTTTACTTTCACCATAATTTGAAAAATCTATATAACAATTATTGTTATTAATGATTAATTTATTTTGAGTAGGCGGAAATTCATATTTTAAACCCTGTAAAATTTGCCTTTTCGACGATTTTGAAAAATCTACTTGTTTTATTGCGTCCAAAATACTATTATCTGAATTGGTTATTATTATATTTGAATGGCGGCCCATGATTTCAATAATCAATTTTTTTTCTGTTTTTTCGTATAATTCGGTTCTTCCTTCAAAAGTCAAAACCAACACACGTTCATAACCCGGTTGTTCGATATTGATTAATCGCGATGAAAGTAAGTGTTTTCGCAGCAACATGCAAAAATTCGGCGGAACAATCGGATTTTCTTTTTGTTCTTTAATGAGATGAATCCTCGGATTAGACGGATTTGCACTCAATAACAATCGAACATTTGATGATGAATGCATATATATAATTATTTCATCTTTTTCTGGCTGCGTAATTTTTTCGACTCTTGCTCCGATTAATAAGCTTAATTCATGTTTAATCGCATGTAAAAATATTCCGTCTATTGGCATTTTATCCTCTTAAATATAGTTAATAATATCTATATTTTTTGCAGATATTATAACTTCAATTTCATTAAAATAATCTTGTATCCATTTTTGCATAACTGGAACAATCAAAATTTCTGTATTATAATGTCCCGCGTCAATTAAATTTAAATTTTTTTCTTTTGCATATAAAAAATGTTTATACTTTAAATCAGATGTCACAAATGTATCAGCATCGCATTCTAAAACTTTATCAATATCATCTCCGCCCGATCCGCCGATAATTGCGACTTTTTTTACCATTCTTCCTGTATCCGTGAATTTTATTGATTTCAATCCCAAAACAATTTTTATTAATCGTGCGAAATCCGGTAATATCATCGGTTGTGAAATTTCACCCTGTCTGCCGATTGTATGAGTGTTGTCATTAGATAAAAAATGTATATCTTTTATAGAAAGTTTAGCTGCAAGAACATCGTTTACCCCGCCGATAGCATAATCTAAATTTGTATGCGCACTGATAACCGAAATGTCATTTCTTATTAAATGAAATATTTTTTCTTTTTCATTAATTTTTGAAACAGGACTAAATAAAACCGGATGATGCGAAATGATACAATTAACATCATTTTTTATCGCTTCCGCAATGACTTCAGTCGTCACGTCCAAAGTTACCATTGCTTTTTCGACTATTTGTTTGTTGTCACCTACGATTAAACCAACATTGTCATATTCCTCAATTAAATCAAACGGTGCAATGCTGTTCAAAAAATCATACAATTTTTTTACTGTAACCATAGATAACTCCCCTATAAATTTTCAAGTATTTCTAAAATTTTTATTTCATTTTCGATTTTTAATTCATCGTTATTGGCAGATTTTTTTAATCCGTTATATATTTGTTTGTGTTTATTTATTAATTTTTTTATATATTTATTTTTTAATTCACTTTTTTTATCTAGTAATTTTTTAGAAATCAATGTATCAGTCAAAGAATATTCTTCAAATATATCACATTTTACTGCATTTAAAACCGTATATAATTTATTTTCGTCCATAACTAAATTTTCATCGATAATTTTAAAATTATTTTTATATAAAAATTCGCGTGTATATTCGATAAAAGTCATAGGTTGCAAAATCAATTGAACACCGGTTTTTATTTCGGTTGCATTCAAAATTTCGGCAATCAGTTCTCCGCCCATTCCTGCAATAACGACAGTTTGATAATCATTCGGAATAACTTTTAAACCGTTTGATAAAAATAATTGAACAGATTGTTCCAGTTTATATTTTTTTATATATTTTTTTGCGTTTTCCAATGGTTTTTCATTAATATCTGACGCATATATTTTTTTCGCAATACCGTTTTGAGCCAAATATATCGGTAAAAAAGCGTGATCTGTTCCAATATCTGCGACAATGTTATCTTTTTTTACATACGATGCAATTAATTCTAATCGCTTATTTAATTTTATCGGTTCCATATTTCCTTAAAAGAATAAAAAATTATAAATATTTTAAAATATCCATAATTTTTTATTTAATCACTAAATACTTTGAAGTCTTAAATTTAATGCTTGAATCAATTCGTTAACGTCAATTCCATGAACTAAACATGCGTCTCCTATACTTTCGCCTCTTGCAGACGGACACCCCACACAATGCATGCCGTATTCAAGAAAAATTTCCGCTGTTTCTATATCCATTTTTAATACATCGCCGATTATCGTTTCTTTTGTAATTTCAACCATAGTTTTCTCCCATATAATTAATTATAATATTTTTTCAATTCTATTATTTACATCATTTTTTAATTTATCAATATGTTTATTTATAAATTCAACAACAGAAATTGTATCGTCTTTTATAAGTTCCGTCATATCCATTGCATATAACACTCCGTTGGCTTTGTCAATATCATGTGATGCACGATATGTAGCGTTCGATCGCTGTCTTCCCTGTGTCGCCAAGTCATATCTTTTTCCGCCTGCAATCTGTGAATCAAAAACACTGATTAACGCCATAACCATATTGGGATGTTCCGAAACATCGAAAAGAACTTTGTCTTCATCATCGAGCCAATCTAAATTTCGCCAAACTTCAACACCGTAAATTTTTTCAGGCCGAATATTTTTATCCATCATACGAATAGCTTTAATTAATTTCAACACAACGCCGATATGCGTGTCATGTTTATCCGCTAAATTATGTGTATATATTATTTTCGGTTTTGAAGCCATTAAAACATTATAAAAATCATTTATAATATGCAAATCATTTTTATCTTTGACATTTTCGCTGGAATAATCGAGTAAAACCGTTGCTGAATATTCGCCGATAAACGCCGCTTTTTTTTGTTCATTATTACGTATCACACGTAATTCTTCGCTCGTACAATCCGAATAAATTCCGCTTCTCGGACTACCGATTCCATTTGTGGCAACTACGCAACTGAACCACTGGTCATTCTTCCCGAAACACTTTAATATTCCATCTAACGCCATTACCTCAACATCATCCTGATGTGCTGCGAATGACATATATGTTGTTCTGGATAATGCTAATTCTTCGTTTGTTGTATCAGAAATATATATTTCTGCATTTTTATTAAATAAATTCATTTTATTGCCTTTAAATTATTTTGTTATCGTTATTTTCTTTAATCCTCTTGGATTATCAGGATTTAAATTTTTCGTTTCACATAAATTCAATGCAAATAATTGTGCTGTCATCGTACAATAAAAAGCCGAAATGATATCCAATCCGCCAGTTTTAGGAATTGCTATCGTTTTACTATATTTTTTTAATAATTCGTCATTGCTTGTAATAATCGTAATATCTGCTTTCATGGAATTTAATTTATCTATCATTTCAATCGAATCTGCGATAATCGGTCCGTCCGGCAGATACATAATTACAGACGAATGACTGTCAACCATAGCGAAAGGACCGTGATGAAAATCTGAAATGGGAAATGCATTAGCTTTTACATAGCATGTTTCTTTTATTTTCAATGCTGCTTCCATCGCAATCGGATAATTTATGCCTCTTGATAATATAAAACAATTATCAATATTTTTAAATTTCGCAATTATTTCTTTTATTTTTATATCGGTTGGTATTAATAATTTTTCAATTTTATCAGGTAAAACAAGTAATTCACTTAATATATAATTATCATCGCATAAAATTGTATTAAGCATGGCTAATAAATATATTTGTGTCATGAATGTTTTTGTCGCTGCAACAGATTTTTCTTCACCTGCATTACAATATAAATGATATTTCGCTGTCCTTGCAATTGGTGAAAATAAATTATTTGTTATTGCGACTGTCAATGCTCCGTCGTTGTTTGCTTTTTCTAAAACAGCCAAAACATCCGCCGCTTCACCCGATTGAGATAATCCGATTACCAATTGTCCTGACATATCAGGTTTTCCGCCATATAAGGTAATAACAGACGGTGCTGATAAACTGACGACAAAATTATTATATATTTCCAAAATATACTTGCCGTATGTCGCAGCATGATCAGAAGTTCCTCTCGCTGCAAAAACTGCAGATTTTATATTTTTATCTTTTATTTGCACAATAATATCTTTTAATGTATTTTTATTATATTCATAACATTCTGACATAGCTTTTGGCTGTTCGAAAATTTCATTTGACATCAAAGACATATTTATACCTCTATTTTTTAATGATTGTAATGATAATAACTACGATTATAAGCAATATCAAAACAGTTGTTGCAATAAGAACACCTTTAATAATATTATCCCAAACCGACATTGAATCTTCAATAACAGTATCATGATCCTGAGATTTATTAACCGGTACAATACCTTCAATTAATTGTTCAATTTTTTCAATATTAACAGCTCTGTCTGAAATATATATTTCATCAACAACACCTTTAAACAAAGGGTCACCTTTGACATTGCTTTTTCCGACATAACAAAAATTCGGATTTATTGATGACAATGAAACGTTAGTATTAGCCGATGAAACCTGCTTATCATTAATATACATAGTTGCTAAATTATCTTTAATAACAACAGTTATTCTCGTCCAAATACCTATAGATATCTGTTCATTGCATGTCAAAGTCGTTTCATTTTTTCCGTCGTTCATTACAAAAGACAATGAACTTGCACCGTTTCCCATATCAACATAATAATATTTTACGGGTTTATCAATAGAATTTACTTTATTGGCGAAATCAAATAACCGCTGATTGCGAACAGTTGACATGTGTCCGTTCCAGTTAAATGCGATACTTATTGTCAGTTCTGTCGCTCCATCTAAAATTCCGTTCGGATATCTTAAATAACCGTTCGAACCGTCTAATAACAATCCGTATTTAACCTGACCCTGCGTTAAACTTGCATTACGTATAATTGCCGTAACTCCGCCGTTTAAATCTTTACCGATTAATCCCGAATCATCAAAAGATGTTCCTATATATCCATCTATTTTCGCAGTTTCAGTGTATCTGTCTTCCAAATCGTCCGTATTATCGGGTCTTATATCAATGTTTGGATTTTCAGTATTTGAAGTAGTGTCCTGTTTATTCGGCGCAGGATCCGGCAAAACTTTTGTTGTAAATTCTTCAACGCCGTAATAACGTAATTTTCTAATATCCGCCGGTGTTAACGCTTTTTGCGCTATATAAATTTCATCAATAATTGTTTTTCCTAAATTATCGGGACTGCAGCCGCCGCCGATCATTATATTGGTAAAATTTAAATCTCTTAGCGTATACGGGCTGTTTAAGGTATCTGATAATACGCCGTCAACATATATATTTATTTCATTATTATAAAAAGTCAAAGCATAATGAACCCATTTATTATCATTATCTTTTGCTAAACGTCCGTTATTACCCAATAAAATTTTTTGCGGATTAATATATTGAGAACCGATTTGTATATTTGCGTTATATTCATTTGTTTCATCCGAAGCAATCGGTGAAAAACCGAAAATACTTGCGCCGGTGAACATAAACAGCCAGTCATTATTCTTTTTAAAATCTAAAACAATATTAGGATCTTCAACAGTTTTGTCTATTTGTCTATATACCCAGGCGCTAAAAGTAAATCCGTCTACATCCGCTAAAATTCCTGCAGGTAACGACAAATATGATTGCGGATATTTATCTGTCCGCCGAGTAATTCCATTTTTAAACTGCCCGTTTAATGGAATTGTATCTATGCCTGTGACATTAAAATCATTAACACCCACATTACTTAAAACTTTTTTTAAATCCTGTCCTAAATTAAAAGAACTGTCAAAACAATAAGCAATCCAATTAAAATATGTAGGAGTGATATATGAAGGTAAAGGATTATACTGATTGGGATTATCGGGATTATAATTATTATGTTCGTCAGGATTTTCAGGATCATTAGTATTTGGATTATCTGGATCATCGGGGTTGTCGGGGTAATAATTATTAGGATCTTCAGGATTTACAGGATCATACATGAGTGATGTTTCAATTTTTATAAAATCCTGTACGGAATAAATATATAACATATCCATTTTTGCGTCATCAAGTGCAACATTTGTTACGTAAATTTCATCCATAACAAAATTACTGATATAAATTCTCGTTGGAGCTATATCATTGATACCGAAAACACCGATACTTTCCGCTACTTTTCTACCGTTGACATATAATCTCAAAATGGATAAGTCTCCGATATTTTCAAAAACAAAACCTAATTGCAGCCAATTATCGCTTTCGGGTGACAAATAATTGTATAATTGAGTAGTCGCTTCAATAACATTGTCATTTTGTTTAGCCACTAAAGTAAGCGTTTTATATGTATCATTTATAAAATTTAAATACATGTGCGGAAAAATATCATCATTACCTTTACCTGCGTAAAATATTTTTCGTTCTGCAATGTTTTGAAAATCTTTAAAGCTAACCCAAACAGTAAAAGTCAAATTCTTTGTATTATTGAACATATCTTTATTAAAAGAAGCAAAACTTTCGCTTCCTTTACCGAATCTTCCGTTATTATTTAAACGGATAGGACCGAAAAGATCTTCTTGTAATAAATAAATATTATTAATATCAGCTCGCGGATCTTCCGAATCAAAATTATAACCCGATTGGAAACGACTCATCGCACTTGTATTTAAATATGTAAAAAATATCATTGAAAAAAATATAACTAAATATATGTATATCCGAGTTGATTTCATATATTGCTCCGATCAGTTTTATAAACATAATTTTCCATATACATTATACATTATTTTTTATAATTTTGCAACCGAAAAATACTTATATTTATGAAAAAACAGCGAAAAAACATAGTTAATTTAATGAAATTATACTATATTTTGCAAAAAAACATTATTATTTTCAAATCCATTTATCCATATCGGGACACGGACAAGTCTGATTAACTTTTTTTGCACGAATTTGTACAAAACATCCGCAGAAACGGCAGCTCCCGTTGATTAAATAATCGCAGGATTTGCATGTTTCCAAACGTTTTTTATAAGAAATATCATCAACACACTCATCAACTCTTAATAAATTTATATAATCATTAACATTTTTCAATAAATCTATTTCATCTAAATCTTCTAAAAGACATCGTTTACATATTTTACTATTCATTCTAAAACTCTGTAATTTCAATATAAAAGAGGGCAAAATTACCCTCTTTTATATAAATTTCTTTTTAAATTTTACATTGGATGAATTTTATTTTCGGCATCAGCATGCTTCATGTCAACACCATATTTTTGTGCTTGTCTGTATTCAAAAAATTTCGTAGCTACCTGATCAAACAAAGCGTATGATAAAACATCTTCATCTTGTTCTAAATATTGTTTCATATTCGAACGCAACGTTTCAATTTCAGGTTTAATTAAATCAGCAGGTCTGCATGTAATCGGCTGTTCATCGCCGATTATCAGTTTTCTGAATTCATCGGTAATAGGAACGGGAGTCATGCCGTATTCGCCTCTGACAACTGCTTTGAATTCTTTAGAAATATTTTGATATCTTCCGAAAACTACATTAAAAACGGCCTGCGTACCGATAATTTGCGATGTCGGCGTAACAAGAGGCGGAAAGCCTGCGTCTTCACGCACTCTAGGAACTTCCGCAAGAACTTGGTCATAAAGATCGGATTTCCCCATTTGTTTTAATTGCGAAACAAGATTGGACAGCATTCCACCCGGAACTTGATATAGCAATGTATTGACATCAACACCCAAAATTTTTGTACTTAATAATCCGCTGTCTAAATATTTTTCGCGTAACGGTGCAAAATAATTTCTGATTTCGTTTAATTTGTTCAAATCAAGCCCAGTATCATATTCAGTGCCTTGTAACGACGCAACAAGCGGTTCTGTAGGCGGCTGTGATGTTCCGAGCGCCATCGGTGAAATAGCTGTATCAACAACATCAACTCCCGCTTCAATCGCTTTTAAATAAGTCATTGATGCAACACCGGCAGTATAATGCGTATGCAACTGAATAGGAATTTTTACGTTTTCTTTCAACGCTTTGACTAAATCATATGCTACATATGGAAGTAATAATCCTGCCATATCTTTGATACACAATGAATTAGCGCCCATATCTTCCATTTGTTTTGCAAATTTTACAAAACTTTCAATATTATGAACAGGGCTGATTGTATAACATAATGTTGCCTGAACATGACCCTTTTCTTTTATCGCCGATTTTATCGACACTTCAAGATTTCGGGGATCATTCAACGCATCAAAAATTCTTATAATATCAATACCGTTTGCTATTGATTTTTGTACAAAATATTCAACAACGTCATCAGCATAATGCCTGTATCCGAGTATATTTTGACCTCTGAACAACATTTGTAATTTTGTTTTTTTGACATTTTGTTTAAATAAACGCAATCTTTCCCAAGGATCTTCATTTAAAAAGCGTAAAGATGCGTCAAAAGTCGCTCCACCCCATACTTCAAGCGAATGATAGCCAATATTATCCAATTTATCAAGAATAGGCAGCATTTCCTGCGTTGACATTCTTGTTGCAATAAGTGACTGATGTGAATCACGTAAAACAGTCTCTGTAATTCCGACTCTTCTCATATATTTTAAATTCCTTTCTTAATTATATAATGATAAAAATACGCCTGCTGCAACTGCCGAACCGATAACTCCTGCAACGTTCGGACCCATTGCATGCATGAGTAAAAAGTTTGACGGATCTTCTTTTGAACCGACGACTTGTGAAACACGTGCAGCCATAGGAACAGCCGAAACGCCTGCCGAACCGATTAAAGGATTAATTTTTCCGCCTGATAATTTATACATAATTTTTCCGAATAATACTCCGCCGGCTGTCGAAATTGAAAAAGCGGTAAATCCTAAAACAATGATAAACAATGTTTCTTTACTCAGGAAATTAGCCGCGTTAGCCGTTGCACCGACTGAAACACCCAAGAAAATAGTAATGATATTAATTAACTCATTTTCAGCTGTTTTTGATATTCTGTCAACTACTCCGCTTTCACGCATCAAATTACCGAACATAAACATACCGATCAAAGGAGCAGCGTCGGGTATAATCAGGATAATAATAATTGTCGTAACTATCGGAAAAAGTATTTTTTCTTTTTTAGAAACAGGACGCAATTGTTCCATAACAACCAATCGTTCTTTTTTTGTCGTCAATGCTTTCATAATCGGCGGTTGAATAATCGGAACAAGAGCCATATACGAATAAGCAGCGATTGCAATAGCACCAAGTAAATGAGGAGCTAAAGTTTTTGTAACCAAAATGGCTGTAGGACCGTCCGCACCGCCGATAATACCGATTGATGCCGCTTCAAGAACCGTAAATCCAAGCATTATCGCCATAGTAAAAGTAAAAAATATACCTAATTGTGCGGCTGCACCCAATAAAATACTTTTCGGGTTAGCAATGAGCGGTCCAAAGTCTGTCATCGCACCGATACCAAGAAAAATAAGCGGCGGATAAATACCTAATTTTACACCTAAGTATAATAAATCTATTAAGCCGCCGTGATGTAAAATGCCGTCAAAATCCGTCACACCGCTTTCAAAAAATTCAGGATGCATGAGTCCGCCGTTCGGAAGATTTGCGAGTAGCATTCCGATAGCTATAGGTAAAAGTAATAATGGTTCAAAACCTCGTACAATAGCCAGATATATTAATACACATGATATAATAATCATTAATCCTGTTTGCCAGTTCATGTTTAAAAAACCTGAAGCAAACACAAAATCATATAAAGTTTGTAAAATATCCATTTAAATCCTCTTTCTTATTAATTTATTGAATATTTTTTTACGCAATCGTAATAAGAACATCGCCTGTGTTAATTTGCGAACCTTTTGTCGTATTAATCGAAGTGATTTTACCGTCAATCGAAGCCTTTAAATCATTTTCCATTTTCATAGCTTCAAAAACCAAGATTGTATCACCTTTTTTAACTTGCGAACCTATTTCAACATTTATTTTAACAATCGTTCCCGGCATAGGAGCTTTGACTGCCGTGCCGTCTGCGGGAATTGCAACTGCCTGCGGTTTTGGTGTTTCAATAACTTTTTTAGCTTCAACAGGTGCAGCGATTTTTTCAACAACAGGATTTGCAACGATACCTGCATTTTGAGAAGACATTTCTTCTACTTCAACTTCATATGAATTGCCATTTACTGTAATTAAATATTTCTTCATAAATTTATCTCCTCTAAACTCTCTTAAATGATTTTATTTGATATTTTGTTTTAATTCCGTTTTCACTTTCCAATAAATAACTATCAATCGCAGCTGATAAAACAACAATCAGTTCATCGTCATTGTTTTCATCAATGATATCAGTTTCATACGGTGTAGTTGCAATTATTGGTTCTTCTTTAACAGTGTTGCCATTTCCATTTTTTTTGTTTGGGATTGTATAAAAAATAAATTGAAACGCATACATAACAAGCATTAATAATATTAATATTAAAAATACAATAATCATGCCAAATAAAGAAACTTGTAAAGCATATAATAGTTTATCCAACATGTTTTCAGGCAAAAATTCATCGGGCAGAATGTCGGCAACTTCAGTCAAAAATATTGCTAAATTCATATCTTCCTCCTATTTATCCAACAACATTTCAAATGTACTGATAAGTAATTGACGTGTTGTTTTCGGATCAATAATATCGTCGATAAGACCTCTTTTTGCTGCTTCATATGGATTTGTATATGTTTCAATATATTGTTCTTCGAAAGTTTTTCTGTCAATAATCGGATTTTCTGATGCTGCAATATGTTTATCATACATAAAAATAGAACCTGTCATTGACGGAAGAATCGCAATTTGTGCTGTTGGCAAAGCCATGATAAAATCGGCTCCCGAAACCTTGGAACACATACTGATATAACCTGAACCATACGCTTTTCTGAGGATTAATGTAACTTTTGGTACCTCAGTATTAATATATGATGAAAACAGATACGAACTTTCTTCAATGTTTTCATATTTTTCTGCACAAAAACCGTTCGTGTCAACTAAAGTCAGTATCGGCATATCCATACATGTGCAAAAATCGATAAATTTACTCGCTTTTTTAGAAGCTGCCGCATCGAGATTGCCGCTGTTTACCATATTCTGATTGGCAATAACACCTATTGTTAAACTATTCATCGAAATTATCGCCGTAACTATATTTTTCGCATATCCGCCGAATAATTCGGTAATTTTTCCGTCATCGGCTATACTTTTAATTATATCAAGAACATCATATTCTAAATTTTCAAGGATATTTTCAATTTCAAATGTCTGTCTGTTTATGTTGTCGTCATTTAAAGGAGCTTCGCACATCAATGTTAAAAATGATTTTGTTTTTATAACAGCTTCTTTGTCATCTTCACAAATTTCGCTGATTAATCCATTTTTATACGCAACTTCAGCTGTTCCGACATTTTCTTCCATAAAACGGGATTGAATAACATCAGGTGAATTTAAAAACAATTCTGCGTCTTTAACCATAACAACATAATCGGCTATTGTCGGGATAAACGAAAGAACACCTGCACATACACCCGAAACGATACAAATATGCAGGATTTCGCCGTTAATTTTATTGAATGCCGCTAAAATTTTCCCGTATCCTGCCAACGCGTCAATACCTTCTTTTAAACGAACGCCATAACTGTCCAATATCGAAATAATCGGTGCATTTGCTTTATATGCCATTTCAATGATATTCACGATTTTTTGAGCGTGCATTTCGCTGATACTGCCTTTCAATATACTCGCATCCTGACAGAAAGCAAAAGATAATTTACCGTCAACCGAACCGTATCCGCATATAACGCCTTCATTAGCCGAAATTACAGAGTTTTCAAACAATTCAACAGGTCTTTGTTTAACAAATGCGCCTACTTCAATAAATGTACCTTCATCAAATAATAACATGAGTTTTTCGCGTGCTGAAGGTTTTTTGCCGTTCAACGAAACTGACGCTTTTTCAATTTCATCTTTAATGTTGTTTAATTTAAGTGTTTTTTCTGCCACTTTCATCAAATTATCCACCATAATTTTCCTCCATTTTTTATGTAAATTCAAAAAATCTCACCATTATATATTATAATATAAAACAGTGAGATTTGCAAGGATTTATTTGACAAAAATATGAACTTTTGCCTATTTGTGATTTAACTATATTTTTACAATTTTTTATATTTTCGTAAATTTAACTTATAACCGGTATATTGCAAAATTATTAATCTTAAGTATAAATAATGAATCAATTCATTTTCATGACTTTTTTCAAAAATTGTCCTGTATATGATTCATTTATTTTCATGATTTCTTTCGGCGTACCCTGAGCAATGACATATCCGCCTTTATCACCGCCTTCTGGGCCTAAATCTATTACATAGTCAGACGTTTTTACTACATCCAAATTATGTTCGATGACAATGACCGTATTCCCTGATTCCACGAGTTTTTGAAGTACTTCAATGAGTTTTGCGACGTCGTGTGAATGCAAACCTGTCGTCGGTTCATCTAAGATATAGACAGTTTTTCCCGTCGAACGTTTTGATAATTCCGTCGCCAGCTTTACACGCTGTGCTTCACCGCCCGAAAGTGTTGTTGATGCTTGTCCGACTTTTATATAACCTAAGCCAACGTCAAAAAGAGATTGTAAACGACGAGCGATTGTCGGAATATTTTCGAAAAATTTAAGTCCTTCTTCAACAGTCATTTCCAAAACTTCATATATATTTTTATCTTTAAATTTAACTTCCAACGTTTCTCTGTTATATCGTTTTCCTCCACAAACGTCGCACGGAACGTAAATATCGGGTAAAAAATGCATTTCAATTTTAACGATACCATCGCCTGAACAAGCTTCACAACGGCCGCCTTCGACATTGAACGAAAACCTTCCCGCTTTAAATCCGCGTGCTTTGGCTTCAATGGTTTCAGAAAACAGTTCGCGTATATCGTTGAACATGCCTGTATAAGTCGCAGGATTTGATCTCGGTGTCCGTCCGATCGGACTTTGGTCGATATCCACGACTTTATCGATATTTTCAAGACCTAAGATTTCGTCATGTTTACCCGGAATAACATGTGAACGATTGATTTTCAGCATTAAGCTTTTCAACAATATTTCGTTGATAAGACTTGATTTTCCTGAACCCGAAACTCCAGTGATACTTGTAAAAATTCCCAGCGGAATAGAAACGTCAATATTTTTTAGATTATTTTCTTTTGCACCTTTTATTGTTATATAATTTCCGTTGCTTTTTCTGGTTTTTTTAGGGATTTCTATACATTTTTCGCCCGTCAGATATTGCCCGGTAAGAGATTCTTTACATGCTTTTATTTCATCAAGAGTTCCTGCGACAACTACTTCTCCGCCGTGAATTCCCGCTCCGGGTCCGATATCTACAATATAATCCGCTTCACGCATAGTTTCTTCGTCATGTTCGACAACAATCAATGTGTTTCCGATATCACGTAATTTTTTCAACGTTCCGAGTAAACGTGCATTATCACGTTGATGCAAACCTATACTCGGTTCATCGAGAATGTATAAAACTCCCATCAAAGACGAACCGATTTGTGTTGCAAGACGAATACGCTGAGCTTCGCCGCCTGACAGTGTGCCTGACGAACGGGATAAGGTGAGGTATTCTAAACCGACGCTGTTTAAAAAACCTAAACGTTCACTGATTTCTTTTACAATTTGCGTTGCGATTATTTGATCTCGGGGAGATAATTTTACATTTTTTATATATTCGAGCGAATCATTTACTGCCATAGTAGTTAATTCATAAATATTTTTATCGCCGACAGTTACAGCCAATGCCAACTCATTAAGACGCGCACCATGACAATCAGGACATGGCTTATTATTCATCAATGATTCCATTTCATTTTTAACATATTGGCTGGATGTTTGCTTATATCTGCGTTCCAGCGTTTTTAACACACCTTCGAAATCTCTTGTACCATACAATAAATCTTTAACAGCAGCCTCGGGTAAAGATTTAAAAGGATCGGTTAATGCGCCGCCGTGTTTTTTTAAAATATTATTATATTGTCTTAAAACGTGTGCATTACTCGAAACATTGCCGAAACCCATCGCTTGAATAGCACCTTCCAACAAGCTTAAATCTTTGTTCGGAACTATCATTTCCACGTCAATCATATGGATAAAACCTAATCCTGAGCATGTTTTACAAGCACCCATCGGGTTGTTAAACGAAAACATTCTCGGCGTCATTTCTTCAATACCCACTTCATGTTCCGGGCATGAATAACGCTGAGAAAACATCAGTTCTTCGTTATCAGTAACTGTTAAAATAAGTCCGTTGGCTATTCTTGAAGCCGTTTCGCAAGAATCGGTCAAACGTTTGCGAACATCTTCTTTCATGACAAGCCTATCCACAACAACCTCTATATCATGCTTTTTATTTTTATCAAGCGGAATATTTTCCATTAAATCGTATATAATTCCATCCACACGAACACGTACATATCCGCTTTTTTTATAATCATCGAATAGTTTTTGATATTCGCCTTTTCTGCCTCTGATTACGGGTGCCATGATTTGTAAGCGTGTTCCCTCTTTAACCGACATAATTCTGTCAATTATTTGATCTAACGGTTGTTGTTTTATTTCAATACCGCAGACAGGACAATGAGGGATACCGACACGTGCGTATAAAAGACGTAAATAGTCGTATATTTCCGTGATTGTACCCACTGTCGAACGCGGATTTTTTGAAGTTGTTTTCTGATCGATAGAAATGGCAGGTGAAAGTCCGTCGATATAGTCAATATCGGGTTTTTCCATTTGTCCTAAAAATTGACGTGCATACGAGGACAGCGATTCAACATAACGACGCTGACCTTCCGCATAAATGGTATCAAACGCCAATGAAGACTTACCCGAACCTGAAAGCCCTGTAAATACGACAAATTTGTCTCTCGGAATTTGTAAATCAATATTTTTTAAATTGTTTTCTCGAGCACCTTTAACTAAAATGTAATCTTTCATATAACCTCAAAAAATTAATATTTATCTTTATTTCCGATTCGGCCTTTTTTTGCTTTATTTTGCATCATTACAATTTTATCACGCAATTGTGCGGCTAATTCAAAATCGAGCTGTTTTGCGGCTGTCTTCATTTGCTCGGTCAATTTTTCGATAATACTTTCACGTTCTTTGACCGTAATCTGATCGATATCACGTTCACCTTTTTCGATTTTTTCAGCTTCGTCATATACTGATGAAATATTAAGTTGATCTTTAACAGTTTTTATAATTGTTTTCGGTATAATTCCATGTTCTTCGTTATATGCCGTTTGAATATTACGGCGTCTTTCTGTTTCTTTGATGGCTTTTTCCATCGCATCGGAAACATGATCTGCATACATTATAACTTTACCGTTCGAATTTCGTGCAGCGCGTCCGATTATTTGTATAAGTGATGTTTCGTTTCTTAAAAAACCTTGTTTATCTGCGTCAAGAATAGCAATCAACGACACTTCAGGCAAATCCAAACCTTCACGCAATAAATTTATACCGATTAAAACGTCGAAATCACCTAATCTCAGTTCACGTAATAATTGGATTCTATCCAGCGTATCCACTTCATGATGCATATACCTGACATTTATATTCATATTTTTGAAATATTCACTCAATGCTTCAGCCAATCTTTTTGTGATTGTTACAACTAAAACACGTTCTTTTTTTTCGATTCTGTCGAAAATTTCGGTCATTAAATCGTCAATTTGATTTTCAGTCGGACGAACATCAATGACAGGATCTATAAGTCCGGTCGGACGGATAATTTGTTCGACTACTTGCTGCGCACGTTCACGTTCATAAATACCCGGTGTCGCCGAAACATAAATGGTTTGCCCGATTTTCGATTCGAATTCTTCAAAACGAAGAGGTCTGTTGTCATACGCAGACGGAAGACGAAAACCATAATCAATCAATGATCTTTTTCTTGCCGTATCGCCGCCGCTCATTCCTCGAACTTGCGGAATACTTGCATGACTTTCGTCAATAATCGTTAAGAAGTCATCAGGAAAATAATCCAACAATGTACGCGGAATTGAACCCGGCTCTCTGCCCGACAATGTTCTTGAATAGTTTTCAACACCTTTGCAATATCCAATTGCACGTAAAAATTCTATGTCGTACAATGTTCGTTCTTTAACGCGTTGTGCTTCGATCAGTTTCTTGTTTTGCTCGAAATATTCAATGCGTTCTTCCATTTCCGCTACAATTTCTTCTATCGCATGTTCCATTTTGTCTTTTGTTGTGATATAATGCGCAGCCGGGTAAATATGTGCGAAACTTAATGACGCCCGCAATTCGCCCGTTATCGGATTAAGTTCATTAATCCTGTCAATTTCATCATCAAAAAATTCGATGCGTATTATATATTCATTGGTTGACGCAGGAAAAATTTCGACAACATCTCCTCTGACTCGAAAATTTCCGCGTACCAACTCATAATCATTTCGCGTATATCTGATTTTTATTAAATCCACGATCAAAATATCACGATTCTTTTTTTGTCCGACTCGAACCGTACAAACCATGTTTTTATATTCTTCGGGATCACCCAGCGAATAAATACAAGAAACACTCGCAACAATTATAACGTCACGCCGTTCAAGCAACGCCGATGTCGCCGAATGCCGCAATCTGTCGATTTCATCGTTTATTTCCTGATCTTTTTCTATATATGTATCGGTTGTCGGCAGATATGCTTCCGGTTGGAAATAATCATAATATGAAACAAAATATTCTACTGCATTATCGGGAAAAAGTTCTTTCAATTCACTGCATAATTGTGCCGCTAATGTTTTATTATGCGCAAAAACAAGCGTAGGTCTTTGCAATTTTTCAATAACATTAGCAATTGTATATGTTTTTCCGCTTCCTGTAACACCTAATAAAATCTGATCTTTATAACCTTTATTTATTCCGTCAACCAGCTTATTAATAGCTTCGGGCTGATCTCCAGACGGTTGATAAGGAGAAACTATTTTAAAATCTGCCATTTCGAGTCTCCTGTTGTTTTATTTTGTTCTGCTGCTTCATTTTTCAAAATATCATTATCCGGGCTATATACATCTAAATCCTTTGTAACTGCGTAATATGCAGCGTCTCGTTCGATATCATTTTGTTTTAACAATCCGCTTTGATGAAAAGAAACATAATCATCGTCCGCAAAAATCAGATGATCCAGTAATCTTATACCCATATAATTTAGGACAGTGTTGATTTTATGCGTAGTCTGCATATCTTTTTGAGACGGTAAAGCCAGTCCTGACGGATGATTGTGAGCTATAACCACGCTTACTGCATTATATCTTAAAACATATTCAACGACTTTTTTTATACTCATCTGAGCAGCGTTTACGTTACCTTCAAAAATTACATGTGTTGCCAACAATTTCATTTTTCCGTCTAAACACATCAGGATAACCATTTCATTTCGTCTGCCGATAAATTGTGGTAATAAAAACTTGCCAAAAGCTTCGATACCGTCAAAAATCTTCATGTTCGTAACTAAATCCTGCGAATATTTACGATATACATCAACAAACATTTTTATATATAATGCTACAGACATAGTGATTCCTTTTACTTTTACAAGATCGCCGACAGTTGCATCTAAAACACCTGAAAATGAACCGAATGTTTCAATTAAAGTATGAGCTAAAACATTTGTGTCAATTTGTGGTTTTGCATAAAATAACATTAATTCCAAAACATTATGTAACTCAAAATTATCCAATCCATCGTTTAAATAACGATTTTTCAGCCGATCACGATGCCCCTCGTGTTGATTTTTATCCATTTTCTACCTCTGTATCAACTTTTTCAATCTATATTATAGCACATATTTTCTAAAATTGGAATACTAAATTTTAAAATATTTTATACTTATACTACGTAAAAAGTGGAACACTTTTTAAGCAACGATTCGAAGAATCGTTGACAATGCAGAGCATTGTTGGTATATAGTTCATAGTTAATCCACAGCGGCTTCTGCCGCTTTACAAGCTCCGCTTGTAATTGAAAATTGTGAGCAGTTTTCAAGTGGTTTAACTATACAAATATTCGAAAATTAACAATAAATCACCGATAAAAATACCCGAATTATTTTTCATGATAATTCAGGTATTAGTTATTTTTTTATTAATCAAACAGAATCTGAAAAAAGGCTGTATAATTTAGTGTATATTCCGCCTAAATTCATAAGCTGAACATGATTTCCCTGTTCTTCTATACCCTTTTCTGTTAAAACAAGGATTGTTTCGGCGTTGCGAATCGTTGAAAGTCTGTGTGCGATTGTAAAAGTTGTTCTGCCTTTTGCCAAATTTTCGAGTGAATGCTGCACGATTTTTTCACTTTCATTATCCAGAGATGAAGTCGCTTCATCCAAGATTAATATAGCCGGATTTTTAAGGAATACACGTGCTATGCTGATTCTTTGCTTTTGTCCGCCTGATAATTTTACACCGCGTTCACCTACATATGTATCATAACCATTAATTAACCCTTGAATAAATTCGTCCGCACCCGCTTTTACAGCCGCGTCTACAATTTCTTCCTTTGTCGCTCCCGGTTTTCCATATTCAATATTTTCTAAAATCGTTCCATTGAACAAATATACATCCTGTTGTACAACACCTATGTTTGCACGTAATGACGATTGTCTAATATCTTTTATGTTTATGCCGTCGATTAGGATATTTCCGTCCGTAACTTCATAAAATCGCGGAATTAAGCTGCACAATGTTGATTTTCCGCCACCTGACGGTCCGACAATTGCAATATTATTTCCCGGTTGTACTAATAAATCTATTTCAGATAAAACCTCTTTGAGTTCTTCAGCATACTTAAAACTGACTTTTTGGAAATTAATTTCACCCGAAACTTCAGAAAGTTCGACAGCATTTGGTGAGTCTTGAATATCAATAGGAGTATCGATTATCTCTAAATATCTCGAAAAACCAGTCATTCCGCGTTGAAATTGTTCAGTAAATTGAACAATTCGTGAAATTGAGCCTAATAATGTACCTACATAAAGCAAATAAGCAACTAAATCTGCTGCATTTAACACTCCATTGACGATAAAAATTGAGCCTATAACTACAACCGATATGTACATAATACCATCAAACAATTTTGTTCCCGAATGAAACATACCCATATAATGATATGATAATTTTTTAATTTCTAAAAACTTCGAATTTGTTGAAAAAAACTTTTTTTCTTCCAAATTTTCATTCGAAAAAGATTTTACAACACGAATTCCCGACAAACAATCTTCAACCTGAGCATTAATGTCACCAATTTGTTCACGCTGACGTTTAAATGCACCCGACATTTTTCTGTTATAATAGAATGAAAATACTAATAAAAACGGTAAAAATGCGAAAATAATCAACGTAACGGGAAGACTGATTGTAGATAGTATAATAAATGAGCCGATTATTTTAAGTCCTGCGATAAAAAATTCTTCGGGACAATGATGTGCGAATTCGGTTATTTCGAATAAATCATTAGTAATGCGTGACATTAATTGTCCGACTTTTGTATTATCATAATATGAAAATGAAAGTTTTTGTAAATATGCAAATAATTTATTCCGCATATCCGTTTCCATTTTCGCACCCATTACATGCCCGATTGTCGCTATATAATAGTTGCACAAAACATCGACAATACGTAAAAATACCATAACAACTGCGATTCTGAGTATGACATCGATATTTACACCGACTGTTGTGTCCAAACCTTCATTTAAAATTTGACGAACTTGCATAGGAAAAAGAAGTTCAACACCCGTAACAATCAATGCGCAAAACATGTCTATACCAAAAACTGCCCAATATGGTTGATAATACGGCAAAAACCGTTTTATTTTATACATGAAACCTTTTTTCATTATTATTCCTCTGAAGCTCCAAAATTTTTTAATTTAAACCGTCTTTGTTTAAAATAAATTTCAATTCATCCATAAACGAATTAATATCTTTAAATTGTCTGTATACCGAAGCAAAACGCACATACGCAACATCGTCAATATTACGCAATTTTTCCATCGCCAATTCGCCTATACGGGAATATTGCACTTCTTTATCCATATCATTGAGCAACGATGTTTCTATTTCGGAAACAGCATTTTCAAGTGCTTCAAGCGAAACAGGACGCTTACTGCAAGCTTTCAGCATACTTTGTAATAACTTTTCTTTGTCGAAAATTTGACGAGTTTTATCTTTTTTGATAACAATAAGCGGTGCGTGTTCAATCGCTTCATAAGTAGTGAACCTTTTCATGCAGCTTAAACATTCACGGCGTCGGCGAATTTTATCTTCAGCAGGACGCGAATCAATTACTTTTGAATCATAAAAATTACAAAACGGACATTTCATATTAAATCCTTTCAAACAAATATGTTATTTATATAGTTTACGGATTGTTGTATTTCATCATATAAATCGTAATTTTGCCGATAAACTTCAATTATAAATGAACCATTATACTTATATTTATTTAATTTTTTATATAACTCAAAAAAATTATAATTACCTGTTCCCGGCAATAAACAATCCTGTGTTTTATTACAGTCATTTAAATGAATATGTATAATTTTATTCTTTAAACTGTCAATAAAACTAACCGGATCTTCGCCGATTTTATGTGCTTGTTTTAAATCCAATGTAAAATAAACGTCATTACCCAATTTTTCGGACATTTTTGATATAAAATCCAATTTGCCCGGTAAACATCTTGAAACATTTTCCTGCGAAAAACAAACTCCGAAACTTTTTGCTATTGTAAATAACTTATGATATACTTCACAATATTTATCGATTTCCACTTCATAATGGTTTTGCTGTTCACCGTGAAAATTAAAAATATCCGCACCAATCATAGTTGTATATTCGAAAAAAGATTTATATAATTCAAAACCGTCGTTATAACGTTTTTCATACGGCGAAAAGAATAAAAAAGGTTCCATGAATGACGTAAACGGATGCACAGAAACGACTTTAATACCGTAAAAATCACATTTATTTTTCAAGATTTTGATAAATTCAACAGAAAACTCGGAAATTGTATTAAAAAAGACCTCAATAACTTTTACATTACAATCATTTATATGCTGAACCGTATTTTCCAATTCCAGAGGATAATAACATGCTGTCGAAATTCCTATAGCCATATATTCCTCCAACAAAATAATATTTAAATTATATCATATATATGTAAAAAAGTAAAGTAAAAAGACGAAAAAACAACTAAATATATATTTTAAGATATTTTATAAAAAATATTTACTTTAAAAATATTAAAGTGTATAATAAATAATATATAATTTATATTCTGTTTAAATTATTAATGTATAATAATTATAATTCAAATAGATCGGATAATATTAAAATGAGTAAAATAATGATAGTTGACGATGATGCATTCATCAGAGAACTTATTCAAACTTTATTAAAAAACAACGGATTTGACGTTTGCGAGGCAATTGACGGTCGTGACGCTTTGTCAAAAATTACGATTGAAAATCCCGAATTAATTATTATTGACGTCATGATGCCAAATATGGACGGATTTGAATTGTGCCGAAAATTGCGACAATATTATGATAATCTGCCAATAATAATCTTAACAGCAAAAAGCGAATTATACAATAAAGTTAAAGGATTTGAATTGGGAACAGACGATTATTTGACAAAACCATTTGAAAGCGACGAATTGATATTACGCGTCAAAGCTCTGTTACGCCGTTATAAAATCGAAGCGGATTTAATCATACAAATCGGCAATGTAACTATCGATAAAAACAGTTATAATATTATAATAAACGGAATGCGTACAGAAATCCCCATGAAAGAATTTGAATTGTTATTTAAATTAGCAGGTTTTCCCGGAAAAACATTTTCACGCAATCAATTAATCGAAGATATCTGGGGATATGATTTTGACGGAAACGAACGCACACTGGATGTGCACATAGGCAGAATAAGAGAACGTTTTCCCGAAGAAAAATCTCATTTCAAAATCACAACAGTTCGAGGATTAGGATATCGATTAGAGGTTATATAATGAAAAATAAAAAAAGCAATAAACTTAATCAAAACAGAAAAAGGTTTAATATCTTTTTTGGTATTATTTTTATGTTTTTCTTTTTAATTATAGCATATGCAGCCGGTTATATTTTTCTTTCATTTTGTTATAATTTTACGGGAAATAAACTCTTCCCTGAAATAATTAATCATATTTTATCGGGTATTTTAGGTTTAATTTTATTTTTATCATGTATCAGATTGTTTTCATTACTAATACATCCCGTTCACAATAGAATCGGCAAACCGCGGACAAATTCATATATGGATTCAATGAACGAAATGATTCAAGCAATAGAAAAAATCTCAAACGGAGATTTTAACGTTTTCGTTTTAACAGAAGAACACAGTCCGCTTGAGGAACTGGCGAAAAGCGTTAATAAAATGGTAAAAGAATTAGGCTCGATGGAAAAATTACGCCAAAATTTCATTTCAGACGTTTCACACGAAATTCAGTCTCCATTAACTTCAATTTCAGGTTTTGCCGCATTATTACGCGATGAAAATATATCAAAAGAAGACATTAAACACTATGCAAAAATTATAGAAACAGAAAGTCAAAGGTTGTCCAAACTAAGCGACAATTTACTGAAACTATCAACATTGGAAATTGACGGAATAATGTTCGAAACAAATCCGTTCAGATTAGACGCACAAATCGAAAATATATTAATTATGTTAGAACCGCAATGGATTAAAAAGAATATAAATCTTGAAATATTATTGGATAAGATTATTTTTAACGGCAATGCTGATTTACTAAGTCAAGTTTGGATAAATTTATTGCACAATGCGATAAAATTCACACCTGAAAACGGTGAAATAAAAGTTAATCTTTATCAAAAAAATGAAAATAGTATTATATGTATTATAAAAGATAACGGCATCGGTATTTCAAAAGAAAATCAAATTCATATTTTCGAACGATTTTATAAAGTTGATAAATCCCGCGACAGAGCACTCGGCGGAAATGGTTTAGGTCTTTCGCTTGTTAAAAAAATCATTGACTTATATCATGGAACTATCGCAATAGAAAGCGAAGAAGACAGCGGAACAACTTTTATTATATCATTGCCCGTCGATACAATTGAATTGAATACCGGTTTACATTCCGTTTAAATTCTGTTTAACTTCTGTTTAATTAGCTTGTTTATAATATAAATACAAGATAAAAAGTATTCTTAAGGTGATTGCTATGTTTATTAAATTAACGATATTAATATATTTATTAGTTTTTATCCTTTTCGAATATTTAAAATATGAAAAACAAAAAAACTTAAAGAACACTATAGAAATTTAATAGCATTTCATAATGTTTACATAGATAGCTCTTTCCCTCTCAACACAAAAAAAGCCCATCACACAGGGCTTTTTTTGTTATATAAATAATAAATTCAAAATGCCATACGCACATGCGGACATTCTTCTGATTTCGGAAGTCCCAAAATTTCTCTGCCGAGTTTTACATAATACCTGTAATTTTCGAGCGGAACACCATTAGGAATACGATGATCAAGCGCAAATATATTTCCTCCGCCGAGAGTTACACCGGTTAATTTATATTCCAATTCTTTGCGTATATCTTCTTTTGTTCCTCTTAACGCAAATTTGTCAATACCGCCTTTAAATGAAATCCTATTCCCGTATTTTTCGCTTAATTTAACAATATCCATACCCGCTGCAGGCTCGCACGGATACATACATGTAACGCCGCAGTCGATAAAACTGTCAACCACTGCATTCATGTTTCCGTCACTATCCTGCGAAAAAATTTTACTGCCAGAACGAAGCAATTCGTCCCATACGCTTTTATAATATGGTTTAAAAAATTCCCTAATTTGATTCGGTCCGGCAAGCGGGCCTGACTTTCCTGCCATATCTTCATGAATACATAAACAATCGATTGATACGATATCTGTCACACGTTCAAAAACTTTTAAGCATGTATCAGAAATTGTTGATAATATATCTTTAATTAATTCAGGTTGATCATAAAAAGCAACGCATAACTCTTCCTCACCCATCAATTGACGAGGTTCGTCAAAACCGCCGGGGATATATCCACAAACCAAATAACCTTGTTCTTGTAATTTTTTAGTTTCAAGTAATTTTTCGCGGTTCACGCGTTTTTCATCAAACGCATACCAATGCTTGATTTTTATCCAATCATCGGCATTTTTAACAGGATATTCCATCGGCAAAGGTATTGTTGCACTGTTTTTAATCAACTTCATTTTTCTGCCGTAAGAATCTTGAGATATTTGAATTTCGGGCGTGTCTTCCAATATTTTCGATTGTATGCCGCTTTTAACAGAGCAATTGGCGTCAACATTTGTTTTAAGAACATAATCCCAGCCAAACGCACTTAGATCCAATTCGGCAGCTAATGCTCCTTGTTTTTTCCATTCGGTATCAAGTCCCAGCAGCAACCCAAAGAGTTCGCAAAACATTTCTTTCCCGATATTTTCATGGTTCATATGAGCTATATATTCTTCTCGGTTCCATTGCATAAAAAACACAACCTTTCTCCAATATCTTAATATATAAAATGAAAAATGTCAAGAAAAAATTAAGTGAGATATTAAATCCCACTTTAATATATTATTTTGCGTTTGCAATCATATCCATAAAACGCTCGGTAAATACTACGTTGTCAACTTTCGTAATAACTTCTGCATTATAATCAGATATTTCAGGCATCGCTTCATATGTCCGACCCTGCTCATAAAAAACAACTTGACCATACAAAGGTCCGTCGTTATAGCAACACAAAGCATGACACTTTTTTTTGCTTAAAACAAATTCATCTTTCCATAAAGCAACAGCCATAGCCACAGCGTCAGGCAAATCTACCATCGAAACACTGCGTGTTTGACGATTAAATTCAAGCAAAACTTTGGTCGCTTCATCAAGAAATTTTCCTACTTTCCCACTCTTGGATAAAAAAGTCAATTCATCAACATCCATACCGATGTCACCTTCGCACATGTCAAAACCGATAATTGTCACAGGAATACCCGAGTCCAACATAATTGCATATGCTTCCGCATCAATAAAAACATTGAATTCCGAAACAGGCGTTGCATTACCAACCCCGAATCCCGGTGTTCCCATCGACCAGATATGTTTCACTTTGCTCATAACAGTTCTGTCCGTCATAATAGCCAAAGCAATATTGGTAGCAGGCCCCAAAACAACAAGTTCTATTTCATCGGGATACGCACTAACCGTTTCTAAAATATAATCAACTGCACGTTTAGTCTCCGCTGTTCCGTGGGGGCAAATAATTCCTCTGTCTCCCATACCGTCAATGCCATGAACACTTATCGTATCTTTTCGCTGATGAAACATCGGACGCGAAGCACCTAAATAAACAGGAACAGCCGAACCGCAAATTTCCAGTGTCATCAAAGCATTCCGACCGGCTTGTTCCAAGTCCACATTACCGGCAACAACAGTAACACCCAAAATATCAATTTCTTTTGACAAAGCAGCCATCATAAGTGCCGCCGCATCGTCCGAAGCCGTATCCGTATCTATAATAAATTTACGCATTTCATACCTCATATATATAGTTATTTTGATATTTTTATTGTAACATAATAAACGGAAAATCGCAATAGATATTTATCGTATAATATATATAGTCTTACATTTTATAAAAATTACAATTGACGAATATTATTTTATATGTTATGCTTAATTATCGTGAAATGAAAAAGTTAATAAATGAAAGTAAAAACAATGAAAATCGACTACACTATTGAAATTCATATCATTCAAAAAAACAAGAAGCAATTCATCGACTTGCTATTATTAGCAGACGAGCAGGAATCCATGATTGACAAATATTTAGAACGAGGCGAACTTTTCGCATTGTATGAAAATGATTTAAAAAGCATTTGCGTTGTCACGCATGAAAATGAAGACACTTGTGAACTAAAAAACATCGCAACCGAAATAAAATATCAAAAATGTGGATATGCCGGTAAATTGTTAGAATATATATTCAATTATTATAAAAATAAATATAAAACAATCACAGTAGGGACAGGTGATTTACCCTTAATATTACGTTTTTATGAAAAACACGGATTTAGAATAACTCACAAAATTGAAAATTTTTTTATTGATAATTATGATCACCTAATTTTTGAAGATGGTGTGCAACTGATAGATATGGTTTATTTAAGTAAAAATTTATGATTTTTTACATAATAAATCATAAATTTGTTGGTTTTCCAAACTATATTTAACATAAATTATAGCAAAAAACATAAGAATTTCTCCTACATTTTGAGATTATTATAGCATAAAGTCGTGTCGGCGTCAATTTTATGAAAAAACATATTGTAAAATTTTAATGGACATGGTAAAATAAAATGCAGTTGAACAAGGATTATTCATAAATTAGTGGGAGGATAAGCAAGTTATGATCAAATTAACTCGTGAAAATTTTAAAAAGGCATGCGATTACATATTCACTTACTCTGACGGCATAAATCAAGCATGGTTTCGTTATAATTTTGAAGATAACGATACCGACGCTTTTATGGATGTTTTAGCGAAGTATCAGTATGAAAACGGCGGATTTGGTGGATTAGTGTATGAATTTGAGTATCAAGGTCCGTGCTTAAAATGCACCGAACACGCCTGTCGCTATATGTTTCACCTCAAAGATAAACCGACTGCTAAACACCCTGTCATTCAAAAGACGATGCAGTATCTGCTTGGACGCTACCGTCACGATATCGGACATTTCGGCAATATGGAAGAGCCTGCGTTGAATGAACAAGCGCATGTACCGTGGTGGTGTTACAATGAAAATGAGTGCCCGCCGATTGCCGATGAGAACGAGCGTATTCAGAAATATTCACCAAATGGACAGGCAGGAATAGCAGCATTTATAGCGCAATACAGCGAGCTTGTACCAGAAGAATTATATAAAGATATTATAAAATATCCTGTTGAGAAAATTCTGCGCTATTATGATAAAGCATCGCCACTGTATGGGCAGGGAAATATTGATGATTCTTTTAATGCCGATGATGAATCACCTTATAACCTCAAGTGTTATCAAAAATTTATAGCGTGTTTGAAAGATAAACCACTTGCGGATAGGCTGACGAAAATCCTTTGTCAAAATCCTACCGCTTGCATGCAACTTGATTTGAAAAAATGGGAGCAAGGCTATGAGGAACTACCTTGCGATGTGATTGATACTCCAGATAGTATTATTTATTCTACCGTGAAACATTTGGTAGATGATTCACTTGATTATTTAATCCGGCAGCAGAACGATGATGGCTGTTGGCATATTCATTGGCGATTCGGTGAAGGTGAGGCATTCGCTAAATTGCAAGCAAATTATGAAGCGCATTTGACAATGTTGATTTTAGCGGAACTTGGTCGTTTTGGAAGAATTGCATTTTAATTTTTATTAGAGTTATATTTAGAAAAATATCATACAGCGGAACGAAGTGATGCTTAACACAGCCCTAAACTTTGGGGGAGCTGTGAGAAGGCTTGGGAGGTGCTCCCAACAAGCGGTTTGTGGACACACAAACATTGCTTGCAGAAATCATTTTGTGCGATAGCGATGATTTACGGCTATAGGCACATTTCATTTTCGCAAACAATGTTTCCGGCTCGCCGAAACATCCTTGCGAGTTTGATAGGGTGAACCCTATGACCCTCTCAAAAACTTCGTTTTTGTTAAGCTTGTCGGCTGCTGTTACTAAAGCTATCGTTAAAGAATCTCTGTTATCTGTACCTTGTTTTCTACGATAAAGCTAAGCATTTCGCGGTTTGTTTTCGCCAGTCCCGCGAAGGCGACACCCTCCTGTGTTTCGAGCCATGCGACGAATACCATCTGAATTGAACAAATCACATAAAATACAGCCTGTTTTTCCTCTGTTGTCAGCGGATTCACACTATCATAGCCCTGCAAGATACCCGCTAAGATTTCCGGCCACTTTTCATAAATACCCTCAACCTCGCGCCACTCGCTTAAAATACCGGTGGCGCAGTAGCATGGGTCGAAGAGCCGGACGTTACGATGGCTAAGGTCGAAGTCGATAAAGCCGATTACTTCGCCACCGTCAAACAAAATATTCGACGGGTTTGGGTCGCGGTGAATGAGCTGTTTGGGCATTTTGTCAAACAGTTTTCCGAAATTTTCGGCGTAATCATCAAAGAAGCTATCGGGTAATCCCATATTGTACTGAATATTCTGTTTTTTCGTCGCGGGCAGAGCCCACTCAACAACTTGAGTGTATTGGTTCACTTCTTCCGGCTCAATGTCGTGTTCAACTACAGCCAATGCGTTGTGAAGCCGTGCTATACTCTCACCGTATTTGCGTCCGAATTCTCTGCGGTTTTCGCCGAAGCGGTCACTTTTCGGCAGCGGACTGCCCTTGATGCC